>OFIS01000013.1_pt1 | contig 276892 bp, 231 predicted proteins | sample 1775071 | NCBI WGS metagenome assembly OFIS01 (sample SAMN08195774, study PRJEB24354) | sludge metagenome | isolation source: sludge from phenol fed wastewater aerobic bioreactor C | place: India: Nagpur | collected 2016-09-17
GCCCAATTCTCCCGCCCAGCAAGGGCATTCTTGTGTTACGCCACGCTCACAGCATCATGATCATCGGTGGATCAGGGCTGAGTCATCCCGAATGCCGGTGTCGAGAACCACCGCGGGTTCGTGGCGACATCTCCCTCGGGCACGTCGTCGGGTCGCGGCACGTCGGCGGCGCGGATGTGGTCCGCACTCGGCGGCAGATAGATGCGCCGCCGGTTGCCCTCGGCGACCACCGCCATCAAGGCCGCGCTCATCCGGGCTGCCAGACCTTCGGCGCGGACGTACCTCAGTTCGGCGCCCGTGCCGCACGCGATGCAAGTGGCGCCGGTGCGCCCAACGGTGCCGTCGGTGTCCTTCATGGGGCCGTGCTTCGGGTCGTGGCCGATCGCGTACGCCACCCGCCGGCCGGACGGCGCTGAAGGGTCGTCGACGACGGAGGGGACGACGTACGCCTCCTTGCCCTTCTTCTTGCCCAGCCACCAGGAGCGCACGAGCGGCATCTCGATGCCGCAGGCCGGGTTCGGGCAGGTGACGGTGCGGGCCCAGATCCACGCGATGACGGTGGCCTTCGAGCCGTCGGGAAGCGTGGCGTCGGGGTAGAGGTGGCCGATGCGCTCCTGGGCGCGGTCGCGCATCCAGGCGCCGTAGCGACGCACGTCTTCAGCGAGTCCGGTGGCGCGCGGCCAGTCCCCGAGCCGGGACTCGGCTGCGCCTGGGTACACCGGCGGCCGGCCGGCGAACTTGGGCGGGATTTCGATCAGCGCCTTGTTGATCAGCACGGCGACCGGGTTCAGATCGCTGGCGTGGGCCTCGAGGCCGAGCCGCTGCGCTTCGAGCGGGATGGTGCCGCCGCCGGCGAACGGGTCGAGGATCGGCGGCGGGTTGCCGTCGGTGGAGGCGAGGATCTCGGCGCGCGCCGCATTCAGGACGGACTCGTTGCCGACGTTCTCCCACACGACGAGGTCGCGGATGATGTCGTGCAGCCGCTCCCGTTCCTTGGCCTGGTCCTCCGTCGTCGGGAACCGGTCGGGGTGGGAGGAGGGGTCGTCGACGAGCTGGGCGAACAGCACTGCCCGTGCCGCAGCGAGCGGGCGGCGCGCCCACCACAGGTGCAGCGTGGAGGGGTGGCCGTGCCGGATCGACTTCTCTCGCGCGGACTCCCGGTTGATGTCCTCCAGCGGCAGCGACACCTCGATCAGCTTGCGTCGTGCTGGCCGTTCTTCGTGCGCTACCGCGTCGGTCACTGTCATCCCTCTACGACTCCCCCGCCTGTTCCCGCGGCGGATGCCCGCCTGGTCCGTCATCTTGCCGGACCGGTCCGACACGCAGAGTCACCACGCCGCATTCCAGTCATCGGCACGTGGCAGCGCGCCCTCAAGCGCAGTCGCGCACCGCCGCGGGTCCGGCCCGCGCGGGATCCATCGCGGATGAAGAGCGGCTCACGTGAGCCGCTCCAATGCGAGTTCTCGCTCCAGGATCAGGCGGCCATCGGTGGCCGAGCGAAGTCGAGACCACGTCGGTGATCATGGTCAGCGCGACCGCTCGAACGGCGCTCATCCAACGTGCGGGTCCGTTAACCGGGCAGCGCCGCCTCGGGGTCGAATCCTGGCGGTGTGGCCGCGTCGACGCGGGCGAGTAGGCGCATGTGATCGGGCAGCGGGGACCCCGTCGGCAAGTTGATGTGCTCGGCCCGTACGAGGAGCGGCGCACCGTGCTCGCCTAGTCGCTGCACCAAGGGGGCCAGGACGTCCGGGACCCACCCGAGCGTCGTCTCGCGCGTTGGCTCGGGCCCGGCACCCACCAGCACCGCGACCGGGCTGACCGGGTTGTCGGGTTCACGCGCCAGGTACAGCGCGTCACCCGGGCGCAGCTGGGCCAACCGGTGCCCGTCCGGGTCGAGGTGGCGGCTGCCGTGCACGAGGAAGTAGAACGACACGATGCCGTGCTCGTGGACCCGCGGCACCGGCAGCAGCTGCACGACGTCGGTCGCCCGGGTGCCGAGGGTTCGCGCCAGCACCTCGAAGGGTTCGGGATGCGGCCCAGGCAGGCCGAGCGCTTGGATATAGGAGTCGTAACTGTCGCGGCGCGGGGTCATGACCCGGTTGGCGAACATCGGGAACAGTTCGGCGGATCGGTAGTCGCCGCGGAAATCGGGGAAGGCCGCGAACCCGGCGAAACCCTCCAGCACCGTGGCACCGGACGCGTACGCGAAGTGGTAGCCCGCCGCGTCTCGTGTCAACGTCCCGACCCGGTGGTAGGCGCGCGACTGCGGGTCCTGCCACATGACGAGGAACCGGTGCGGGGTCTGCACCTGCGCAGGGATATGCGAGAGCGCCTCGACGGTCATCGCGTCAGCCTTCCCTTGTTCACCTCGATGAAGTCAACCCCACGAACGTACGTGCCGCCTCCGACATCCAATCGGCCGGCACGCCTGACACCACCTCCTCGACCCGGCGCAGGTCCAGCGCCGCGACGCGCCCGAGCAGCTGGTCACCGACCGATCCGGCAAGGCTGGCGACGGCGCGCTGGGCCAGGTCAACAAGGGTCAGCCGACCAGGGAAATGACGGGAGCGACCCTGCCGAGCGAACCGTGCGACATCAACGCGATCCGCCTCGGTCGCGTTGTATCCGAGCGAGACGCCATGGTCATACGAAGGCGCGAGCCGACTGGTCGCCTGGACCAGCGCCCAGTTCTCATGATGGCGGTCGGTGTTGCCGACGACCGCGTCGAAGATCAGGTAGCCGATGAAGGATTCGTACGCGGTCAAGCCTGGTTCGCTGCCGTCGTAGTCGGCGAGCGCCCCCTGGATCGAGTCGAGGTCGTAGCCCGCGACGTGGCCCTTGCCTGCGGAGTCGTAGGCCGGGTTGCGGGCGGCGAGCAGCTCGTTGCCGTGGACGAGCGGGCCACCGACGCTCTTGGAGATCACTCCATGGATGCCATCGAGCGTCGCGGGTAGCACCTCAGCGGCGGGTGTACCCAAGAGAGCGGCCACGCCGCTCGCGATGAGCTCGGCCCACAGGTCGGCTCCCGGTTCGTACAGCCCGCGGGCGCGCGGCGCCTTGAACAGCCACCGCTGCCCGCGGTCGGCCACCCAGACCTTGTCGCGGGCGCCCATCGTCTCGGCGTCCTCACGCTCCCAGCCGGAGACGTCGACGATCACGTTCGCTGACCCTAGCGGCGGGCCCGGACAACACCCCGGTCCGCGGCGGGCCTGCTCGGCTTCGGCTGTGGGGCGGCTAACGTCAGGCGGGACGTGACCGGCGCCGATAGGGAGAGCATGTCCGACTCGCCACTCGAGCACGCCTTGACTGCGACCCTCGAGACGCTGACGCCGGGGGCCCGGGTCGCCGGTGTCGCCGGGACGGGTCCGGTCGACGTGATCGCCACGCGCTGGATCGGGTCGGCGTTCGTCGAGGTCACGTACCGGTCGCCACATGGCACCGGGCAAGCGGTGCTCGGCCGTGACGATGAGCCGCGACTACGGGTCGAGGCCGCGGCCGCGACGCGGGCGTTCGACGCCGATGCCGAGCTCTGGCGGCTCGCCGCGGAAGCGTTGCGTATCCGGTACGCGGCGCTGTTCGACCCGATGCTCGCGGTGGCCAGTTCAGACCTGGACCCACTGCCGCACCAGATCAAGGCGGTCTACGGAGAGTTGCTGCCACGCAGCCCGCTGCGGTTCCTACTGGCCGACGACCCCGGCGCTGGCAAGACGATCATGGCGGGGCTCTATATCAAGGAGCTGATGCTGCGCGGCGACCTGGCCCGCTGCCTGATCGTCGCGCCCGGCTCGCTGGTGGAGCAGTGGCAGGACGAGCTCAGCCAGAAGTTCGGGCTCGACTTCGAGTTACTGACCCGGCCGATGATCGACGCGACCCCGATCAGCCAGAACGTGTTCGATCGGTGTCCGCTGCTGATCGCCCGGATGGACCAGCTCTCGCGCAGCGATGAGTTGCGCGAGGCGCTCGGCGCGAGCGACTGGGACCTGGTCGTGGTCGACGAGGCGCACCGGATGTCGGCGCACTACTTCGGCGCGGAGCTGCAGACCACCAAGCGCTACGAGCTTGGACGCGCGCTTGGCCGAGTCACTCGGCACCTGCTGCTTATGACGGCGACGCCGCACTCGGGCAAGCAGGAGGACTTCCATCTGTTCCTCGCGCTGCTGGACGGCGACCGGTTCGAGGGCAAGTACCGCGACGGCGTCCACACCGTGCGGCCGCAGGACCTGATGCGGCGGATGGTGAAGGAAGAGCTACTGACGATGGACGGGCGGCCGCTGTTCCCGGAGCGGCGCGCTTACACCGTGCCGTACCCGCTATCGCCGGCGGAGCAGGAGCTGTACGAGGTCGTCACCGCGTACGTCCGGGAGGAGATGGGCCGGGCCGAGCAGCTCGCGGACGGCGAGAGCCGGCGCCGTACCAACGTCGGGTTCGCGCTTACCGTACTGCAGCGGCGGCTCGCCTCCAGCCCGGAGGCGATCTTGCGTTCGCTCGAGCGTCGCCGTGATCGGCTCGGTCGGCGGCTGCGCGAGCTCGACCATGGCGCGGGTGATGCGTCGGACGTCCCGGTGCGGGACCGGCTCGCCGTGCTGCTCGGACGTACCGATATCGATGACGCCCTCGACGACCTCACCTCGACTGAGCTGGAGGAGATGGAGGAGACGGTCGTTGACTCGGCGACGGCGGCGCGTACCAAGGCCGAGCTGGAGCGCGAGATCGCCGTCCTCGAAGACCTGGTTGAGATCGCGGCCCGGGTACGGCACTCGGGCACCGACCGGAAATGGAGCGAGCTCAGCGCCATCCTGCAAGAGCACGCGCTGACGTCGGACTCCGCCGGCAACCCCCGCAAGCTGATCATCTTCACGGAGCACCGGGACACGCTCGACTACCTGCGCGACCGGATCGCGACTCTGCTGGGTGACGAGAATGCCGTCGTCACGATCCACGGCGGGGTGCGGCGGGAGGACCGGCGGACCGCGCAGGAACTGTTCGTCTCTGATCCGCGGGTGCGCATCCTGATCGGGACGGACGCTGCCGGCGAGGGCCTGAACCTGCAGCGCGCGCACCTGATGGTCAACTACGACTTGCCGTGGAACCCGAACAAGATCGAACAGCGGTTCGGGCGCATCCACCGCATCGGCCAGACCGAGGTCTGTCACCTGTGGAACCTTGTCGCGGACGGAACCCGTGAGGGCGAAGTCTTCTTGCGGCTGCTGACCAAGGTCGATGAGCAGCGTGCGGCGTACGGCGGGAAGGTGTTCGACGTCCTGGGGGACGCGTTTGCCGACCGGCCGCTGCGCGACCTGCTGATCAACGCGATCCGCTACGGCGACCAGCCAGAGGTGCGCGCGCAGCTGGACACCGTGATCGACGCTTCCGTCGGGGATGGCATCGAGCAGCTGCTCGCCGAGCGGGCGCTGGATCACGATGTGCTGGCCGACAGCGACGTCGAGCAGATCCGGTTGCGGATCGAGGAGGCGCGGGCTCGGCGATTGCAGCCGCACTACATCCGGGCGTTCTTCTTCGCCGCGTTCGCGCGGTTGGGCGGCCGGGTAGCGGCACGTGAGTCCGGGCGGTACGAGATCTCGCATGTCCCTGCTCGGGTGCGGGACAGAGACCGGCAAGCCGGCGTCGGTTCGGCGGTGCTGGAGCGGTACGAACGAGTCTGCTTCGATCGCGCGTTCGTGCACGCGCCCGGGCAGCCGCCGGCGCAGCTGCTCGCGCCCGGGCATCCGCTCTTGGATGCTGTCGTCGACCTGACGGTGACCGATTACGCGTCGCTCCTCAAACAAGGCACGGTGTTCGTCGATCCACGCGGTGTGTTGACTTCGCCGGCGCTGCTCGTTGCCGAGAGCGAGAGCATCTCCGACGGACACGGGCGCACGATCTCCAAACGCTTCGGGTACGTGCTTCTGGATCCGGCTGGCACGGTGGTGGACGCCGGTCCAGCGCCGTACTTGGACTTCGAGCCGCTGCCGGAGGCGGCGTCGGACTTGATGTCGGAGCTGGTTGCACAGCCGTGGCTGGCTCAGGGGGTGGAGCAGGTTGCGATGGAGTGGGCTATCCAGCATTCCGTGGCTGACCATGCCGCTGAGGTGCGCGCTCGTGTCGCGGCGAACGTGGGGCGCACTCGGGACGCGGTGCGGTCTCGTCTGCTGAGTGAGATCAACTACTGGGACAACCAGGCCACGCTGCTGCGCGACCAGGAGTCCGCAGGTCGGCAGTTACGGATGCGGCCGGAGACAGCCGAGAAGCGAGCTCGCGATCTCGAGCACCGGCTGCAGCAACGGCTCGCCCGGCTGGAGTTGGATGAGGCGCTGACCGTGCATCCGCCTGTCATCGCCGGGGCTGCACTCGTGATTCCGCAGGCCATCGTGGATGCGTGGGCCGGTGTCGACGTCACTAACACTCCGAAGGAGACAGAGGCCGTGGAACGACGCGCGGTGGAAGCGGTGATGGCAGCCGAGCGTGCGCTCGGCGCGGTGCCGACTGAGATGCCGCACAACAACCCTGGCTACGACGTCCGGTCCGTCCGACCGCACGGTGCGGTCGTTCGCATCGAGGTGAAGGGGCGGATCAGCGGCGCCGACTCGTTCTTCATTACGAAGAACGAGGTCATCATGGCGAAGAACAGCGGGGACGACTATCGGCTGGCACTGGTGGAGGTGCGGCCCGACGGTACCGACGACGTCCGCTACGCAATTCGCCCCTTTGACTCAACCGACACGGACGACTTCCGTATGACCGGCTACCGCTTCAAGTGGGCCCACTTCTGGTCCGCAAGCGGCGACCCGCGGTAGTGACGCCGCCGGCGCGGCTGGTCAGCACTAGACAGGCTTGGACGATTCCAGAGGGAACGACCCCCACAGGAGATGCCACCCCCCGATCCGGTCTCTCAGTACGACTGCGTCAAGCAGAGTCTGCTCTCCATCCAGCACCGAATCTACGGCGGCTTTAACGGTCAAAGGACTGGATGAGAGCCAGTGCGTCCCTTGCTGGATGCCTTGATGCCCTGCCCAATCGATCACCACCGCAGACCTGCACCCTGCAGAGCTCGCTGGCGCCGCCTGAATCGCTCCCTTACGGCGGAGTGGCCTAGCCAGCGTGGCGGCGATCTGCTCTTGGATCTCTGCCGACGGAGACTCCATTAGGATGGCCATGCATCCGGAAGGCTGCTCCTCGCCATCGACCCGCCGCCAAACAGCCTCGATGTCGTCCTGATCCCACCGCCCGCTGCTCGGCTCAGCTTCAACTGCGCGACGCAGAGCACCGCAGACTGCGCCAACGCGGTCGATTGACGGACTTTCACCCTGAAGATAGAGCAGAACTTCACAGTCACTGGCAATGGAATCCACGCAGTTCTGTAAAGCGATAGGAACTGTGCCGTGAGATCCAGGTGCGGCGAGGCTCATCACGTCGATCGACCATTGGCACGAGTTGATCTCGATCAACGCGTCAGTCGTCAAGTCGGCGTAGCAGCGCTCGCTTCTTTGTAGCCGGTCGGGCCGCTCGAGGAGACGCACATTCTCGCCCGCGCTCCGCAGCGTGCCGATCAGAGCCTCGACGACAACATCCTCGTGTTCCGTCTTGTCGGCGGGAAGGTCGTTCACGTCCGGACGGCTCAGCTGCATCCGCTGGTGCTGCCGCAGCCTTCGCAGACGTAGCAGCTGCCGGCTGGACGCATCTTGATGCCGCAGGTCATGCAGAGCGGTGAGTCGGCGGTCTTGCCGGTGATGAGCTCGAGCAGCTCGGCCGACGAATGCGCGCCCTCGGGCGCCGGCGCGGCGGCCGCCTCGACGATGTCCTCGGCTTCCTGCTCGCTCATGACCGGCGCCTCGATCGGCGCCGACTGGGCGAGCGCCTCGACGTCGACCTCGTCGTCCGAGGAGCTCGGGTCCGACGCGTACGAGGTCGCGGCCACGGTGGCGGCGCGCTCCTCGGCGGTGAAGATGCCGAGGGCAGCGCGCTTCTCGTACGGCAGGTAGTCCAGCGCCAGCCGGCGGAAGATGTAGTCCATGATCGACTGTGCCATCCGCACGTCCGGGTCGTCGGTCATGCCGGCCGGTTCGAAGCGCATGTTGACGAACTTGGAGACGTACGCCTCCAGCGGCACGCCGTACTGCAGCGCGATCGAGATGGCGATGGAGAACGCGTCCATCACGCCGGCCAGGGTCGAGCCCTGCTTGCCGAGCTTGAGGAACACCTCGCCGAGGCCGTCGTCCGGGTAGGAGCCGGCCGTCATGTAGCCCTCGGCGCCGCCCACGGTGAACGACACCGTCTGGCTCGGCCGCTTCTTCGGCAGCCGCTTGCGGACCGGGCGGTACTCGACCATCGGGGCCGTGGTCTCGACAGGCTCGACCGACGAGGACTTGGTGACGCCGTCCGAGAGCGGCTGGCCCACCTTGCAGTTGTCGCGGTAGATCGCGAGCGCCTTCAGGCCCAGCTTCCAGGACTCGAAGTAGATCTCCTCGACGTCCTCGACCGTCGCCGACTCCGGCATGTTGACGGTGTTGTGGTTGACGATGCCGTTAGCGACGAACGCGTGGGTCGTCGGGACCGATACGTCGTACACCTCGCGGGCACCCGCGTCGGTCACCTCCTCGACCGGTGAGAAGCGCAGGCCGTCCTGCAGCACCATCCGCAGCCAGGCGGGCAGCTCCACACCGGACACCTCGGCCACGCGTTCCAGGGTCCGTCGCGAGACGTGCTGCGTACGAGCGTCGTTCAGGAAGGCGAACTTCGAACGCCCGCCGAAGTGACCACGACCACCGGAGCCCTTCGGCAGCATGCGGTACAGCTCGCGGCCGGTGATGCCGGGCACCACGTCCGCCGTGCTCTGTGCCCGCGTGGTGGCGAGGAACTCCGCGGCCCGAGCGGCCTTGTCGGCCTCCAGGAACGGCACCAGCTCCAGCAGCTTCGCCGCGTGCTCTCCGCACGCGTACACCTCGTCGTAAGTCTTGCCGTTGTCCTTGTTCTGCTTGCTGATCCGGCCGTGCACCACACCGAGGTTGGTCAGCACCGCCTGTAGGTCGTCCAGCATCCGCGGGCTGTCGACGCAAATGCCCCACTTCGCGCCGTTGCCGTTGTGGACGTATGCATCGAGCGCAAGACCCTGCAAGAACGCCAGCACCATCGGGCGCGGCGACCGGAGCACGACGTCCGGGATCCGCTTGGTGCTCGCCCGATCACCGGCTCCGAGCGCGGCCAGGAACTCGACGACGGTCTTGCTCGCGAGGATCACACCTGGGCACTTGCCGGGCTGCTCGACGATGCGCGCTTCCAGCCCGAACAGCGTCGCCCAGGCCGCGCGCACCCGCTCGAGCACGTTGCGCTGCGAGTTGGTGATCGTCACCGTCCAGGTCGACCGGGTTGTGTGACCCTCGGACGCGTACGCGCCGAGCAGGAAGGCGAGCTCCTCGGTCATCTCCTGCGGCAGGTCCACATGCTTCTGGCTGCCGTACGCCTTCGACACCTTCACGTCCCGCAGGCTTGCGGGCAGGTCGGACCACAGTTCCTTGCCGTAGCTGGTGGCCACGTACTCACCGGGCTCGATGTCTTCCAGCGTGCGCCAGGTGAGGCCACCCTCGCCGGCGACGAGCAGGCGGTGGTTCGGCGTCCCGACGACACGGTGGCCGGAGCGAAGCACCACTCGTCGAGTGGGGCGGAGGCCGCCGTAGTAAAACGCATCCGTCTTCGCTGTGCCACCGAGGGAGGCAACCTCAACTACGTGGTCACGGAACGAGTCCGCGCTCTCGCCGTCGTACCACGAGCCGATGCGGACCAAGCCGTCAGCTGTCGCGACCAGGCTGTCACCCGTGACGCACTTGGAGATCGCGCCGGAGAGGAACGGCTGAACCGCAGCCATCATCCGAACATGGCCCATGGGTGCGATGGCCCGCTCCCCCATCGCAGTGTCGAACACCGCGTAATGCTCGGGCTTGAGGCCGGGCGCATCGATCACGTGCCCGTGTGCTGCGATGTACTCGACGATCGCCTCGACGGTCTCCTCGGCGTAGCCGAGCATGCGGAGCGCCCGCGGAATCGTCTGGTTGACGATCTGCATGGACCCGCCACCGACGAGCTTCTTGAACTTCACCAGCGAGAAGTCCGGCTCGATGCCCGTGGTGTCACAGTCCATCATGAAGCCGATGGTTCCCGTTGGTGCGAGAACGCTCGCCTGGGCGTTGCGCCAGCCGTTCTTCGCGCCGATCTCGTTGCCGTCGGCCCACGCCTTGGTCGCCAGCTTGAGCACGTTGGAGTCCAGGCTCGTCACGCTGCGGACCGCGTCGGTGGCCGCGGCGTGCTTGCGCATCACCCGGGCGTGCGCCTCCGCGTTGCGCGCGAAGCCCTCGTACGGGCCGACCACGCCGGCCATCTCGGCAGACCGCTTGTAGGCGGTGCCAGTCATGAGGCTCGTGATCGCGGCGGCGAGCGCCCGACCGCCGTCGGAGTCGTACGGCAGTCCGGTCGCCATCAGCAGCGCGCCGAGGTTTGCGTACCCGATGCCGAGCTGGCGGTACGCGCGGGTCGTCACGCCGATCGGCTCGGTCGGGAAGTCCGCGAAACAAATGGAGATGTCCATCGCGGTGATGACGAACTCCACCGCGCGGGCGAACTTCTCGGCGTCAAAGGTGTCGTCCTCCTTCAGGAATTTCATCAAATTCAAGGAGGCGAGATTGCAGGACGAATTATCCAGTGAAAGGTATTCGGAACATGGATTAGATGCAGTAATTCTTCCCGTTTCTGGATTTGTGTGCCAGTCATTAATTGTGTCGTCGTACTGCAGCCCCGGGTCGGCGCACTCCCAGGCCGCCTGCGCGATCTTCTTGAACAGCTCGCGGGCGTCGACGGTCTCGATGACCTCACCGGTCTTGCGGGCCTTGAGCCCGAACTCGCCGCCGCTCTCGACTGCGCGCATGAACTCGTCAGTGACGCGTACCGAGTTGTTGGCGTTCTGGTACTGCACGCTCGTGATGTCGGCCCCGCCGAGGTCCATGTCGAACCCGGCGTCGCGCAGCGCGCGGATCTTGTGCTCTTCCTTGGCCTTGGTCTCGACGAACTCCTCGATGTCGGGGTGGTCCACGTCGAGCACGACCATCTTCGCCGCGCGCCGGGTCGCCCCGCCGGACTTGATGGTGCCCGCGCTCGCGTCCGCGCCGCGCATGAACGACACCGGCCCGGAGGCGGTGCCGCCGCTGGAGAGCAGCTCCTTGCTAGAGCGGATCCGGCTCAGGTTCAGCCCGGCGCCGGAGCCGCCCTTGAAGATCAGGCCCTCTTCGCGGTACCAGTTCAGGATCGAGTCCATTGTGTCGTCGACCGCGAGGATGAAGCAGTTGTGGACGCGAAGGTTCGCCGAGAGGTACTCACCGCTCTCGGTCTGGATGTCATAGACCTCCATCTCACCGCGCGACTCGATCCGCTCAATGGCGTGTGCCCAGGTGTTCGTCCCACCCAGCTCCGGCGCGACCTCCAGCAGAAGGTCTCCAACCGCAAGCGTCCCGGCCTCGACGAAATCGCCATCCGCGACCTTCGAGCTGCCGGCCTTCCACACGAGGTGGTCGGCCGTCACGTCAAGGGCGTGGCCCGACTTCAGGTGGATCCGCAGGACCTCCTTGATGCCGTTCGCCTTGGTCGCCAGCACCTTGGTGATCCCGTGCGCGTCGTACACCTTCGTGCCGACCGCGTCGTCCTCGACGAGCTTGCCGATCGGAACCATGCCGGCCGGCGTCGAGACGAGCGCGTCGTACGGCTGGCAAGCGCTGACCTGCTGCGGGCTGGACGTGCCTACGTTGAACCACACCGGGGAGTTGAAGCTGAACACCTGGTGCAGCAGCATCCAGGTCAGCTCGTGCTCGAAGATCGTCGCGTCCTCGTCGGTCGCGAAGTAGCCGTGCTCCTTGCCCGCCCGCGTGTACGTCAGCACGACCCGGTCGATGAGCTGCTTGAGGGAGCGCTCTCGCGCGTCGGTGCCCACCGCGCCTCGGAAGTACTTGGTCGTCACGATCGTCGACGCGTTCACCGACCAGAAGTCCGGGAACTCCACCCCGCGCTGCTCGAACACCGCCTCGCCGGTCTTCCAGTTGGTCTGCACGACGTCGCGCAGCTCCCAGGTGACCTCGTCGTACGGGTGCACCCCGGCCGTCGTGTAGAGCCGCTCCATCCGCAGTCCCTTGCCGGGGACGACGCGGAGCTCGGAGCTGTGGGTCTCGGTCATGTGGGTTCCTTCGCGCGTCGGGACGTACGTGGTCTGAGTCTTCTCGGGGGGTCCGACAGCGGTACCTGTTCCAACACCGGGGAGGTGCTGGGGCTTCCGCTGCCGGGTGGCTTAGGGCGAGTTGTCAGTGGCTGGACGGGCTGGAGCCCGTTCTGGCACTGACAGGTCCCCGGCGCCGCTCGACTTGCGGCCGGCTGCACGAGTCGGTGCAGGTGCAGCCGCCCGCAACTCGGCGGCGACGGGGGTCTGTGGGGGTTCGTGGTCTCGACTGCGCTCGACCGACGAGCGGGGCTCGACCGCCTCGGGGTCTCGACTGCGCTCGACCGACGAGGGGTCTCGACTGCGCTCGACCGACGAGAGGTCGCGCTCGGCTCGGAGGAGGGCGATCTCGGCCTCGAAGTCGGCCAGGTCCTCGAACGCCCGGTAGACGGAGGCGAACCGCAGGTACGCCACCTCGTCGAGCGCTCGCAGCGGCTCGAGCACCGCCAGGCCGATCTCGTGGCTGGCGATCTCCGCGGCACCGGTCGCGCGTACCGCCTCCTCGACCTGCTGGCCGAGCAGCGCCAGGTCGTCCTCGCTGACCGGGCGGCCCTGGCAGGCCTTGCGCACGCCCACCAGCACCTTGTCCCGGCTGAACGGCTCGCTGACGCCGTTGCGCTTCACCACGCTCACCGTGACCGTCTCGACCGTGGTGAAGCGCCGGTTGCACTGCTGGCAGGAGCGGCGCCGGCGGATCGCGGTGCCGTCGTCGGTGACGCGCGAGTCGATGACGCGGGAGTCCGCGTGGCGGCAGTATGGGCAGTGCACAGCCGCCTCCTCGTAAGACTCGTCTGTGGACCGGTCGGTGGATCCGTTGGGGAGAACCTGGGGATGTCGTTCCACCTGCTGTTCACAACATGTGGACGACTTACACGGGTGTAACTACTAGATGTAGGACCGTAGAGCCTCCCGCGCCCCGAATGCAAGACCTTCCGGCGTGTCGCGCCGAACCGGTGCGTCGCAGGAGCGAACCGCGCGCGTCCGGACGCGCGCGTCGCGAGTGCATGCAGGAGCAACCGGCCCGAAGTCATGATCGGAAGCAGCGACGCGTCCACCACAACGGGCGGTTCCTGCGACGCACGCCGCGGACGTCGGCCTGCGAGGGCACGAATCTTCTTCCGATCTTCGGCAAGGCGCCTCACCGCCTTGCGAGCCGCCGGGCCTCGCCACTGTCCACCCCTTCGGCCGCGAAATCAGCGGTATCCCCAGGTCCAGCGAACGCGCTGTCGTCCACCGCCGGCGCCTGCTCTTCCCCTTCGCCCCGCACGCATGCGCCACGGTCGAGGGGTGCCCGAACCGGCGGAACTGGTGACCCGCGCGCAACTCCGCACGCGTGGAGTCTCGGCGAAGATGGAGCGCGCGCGAGTGCGGCGTGGTGAGTGGCAGCACCCCGTACCGGGGGTGGTCGCCTCCGGAACTCTGATGAGCGTCTGGGACGTGCTCGGGGCAGCGCTGTTGCGGGCGGGGCCGGATGCCCAGGTCAGCCATCAGTCCGCGGTTCAGATCTGGCTCGGCCGAGAGCCGCGCAGCACGCTGCACCTGCTGCTGCCCATGGGAGTCCGCGTCGCAGACTGCCGCGGGGTCAGGTACCACCAGACTCGCCTGTGGTGCCCGCCGGCGTACCGGATGGGGCTGCCGCTCGTACCGCCCGACGTGGCCGCGGCGCAGGTGTGCGCAGCGGACGACCTGAACGAGGCGGACCGCCGTGCCCTGGTCACCGGCCTCGTCCAGTCGCGGATCGTGACCCCAGCAGCGGTCGCCCGGGCGGCGGCCCGGGCGCCGCACGGACGGATGACCCAGGTGCGCCGGTTGGTCGAGGAGGTCCTCGCCGGCGCCGAGTCCGGCCCGGAGGCGGCGCTGTGGCGGGCCCAGGTCGAGCACCGGATGCCGGTCCCCGTACTGAACCATCCACTCCGCGGCGGACAGCGCAGCATCGACGGCTACCTGGCGCCGCTGCGTGCTGGGTACGAGGTGCAGAGCCGCGAACATCACGCCGCGACCTGGCTCGCCGACACCGCGCGGTTCGCCGAGATCCTGGTCAGCGACGCCATCAGCCTGCTGCCCGTGCTCGTACAGGACATCGAGCACCGCCTCGAGCCGCTGCTCGGCGAGATCGAGAGCTTCTGGCGGACCCGGGCCGCCGATCTTCACACCACGATGCCGCGCCACGTGCCACCGCCTCGGTGGCGGCCCTGACGGCTCGGAACGCGCAGGCTTGATCGGAAGCAGGATCCGGCCCTTCCATCGGCCCTGCACACAGCCCTGCACGCACGGGGCGGCCCGATCCGCGGGCTCGATGTTGCTTCCGATCATGCTCGCTGGACGTTCGGTGCCTCCCCGGGTCAGGAGGCGACGGTCGCGGCGAGAGTGGCGCCGAGCTCCCACAACGCTTCGAGGTCGGCTTTGGTCGGCGCACCGATCACCGAGCGCACCGGGGCGACCGGCACCCACCCGAGCCCGGTGGTGATGGTCTCGATCGCGCGCACCGCTCCGGTGGTGTCGTTGTTGCCGTGCACGACCGCGCCGTACGGTCGGCCCCGCGTCGCGTCGCGCGCCGGGTAGTACACGAGGTCGAAGGCGTGCTTGAGCGCGCCGCTGATGTAACCGAGGTTCGCGGGCGTCACGAGCAGGTAGCCGTCCGCGCCGAGCACGTCCGGCACCCCCACCGACAGCGCGGGGACGCGCGCGACCTCGACGCCCTCGATCTCCGGGGTGCTCGCTCCGCGCACCAGCGCGTCGAACAGCTCCTCGGTCGCTGGGGAGGTGGTGTGGTGGATGACCAGCAGCTGCGGCACGGCATGACCGTACCGAGCGGCCCGGAACCCTGGCCCGCGCCGCGATCGCGGGCCGGTCCGGGCGCCGCGCCGGTCGGTCGCGCGGGTCGAAGGCGGCTGCGGTGAGAGGGTGTGCGGCGGGAGGACCTCGATGGCGTACAAGGCCGACTGGTACCCGGACCCGCAGTCCCCGCAGGGCTCCGGCGTGCTGCGCTGGTACGACGGTTCGCAGTGGACGTCGTACGTCCACCGCGCCGGCGCGCCGTGGAACCCGATAACGCCGGCGCCTCGCCGTGTCGCGCAGTCGGCCGCACCGCCGTTGCGGGCGCCCACGCGGTCCGGGGCGCGGGCCCCGGCCCGTACGGCGATGCCGCGCACCGGTACGAGCGGCGGCAGCTGGGAGTCGATCCCGCAGCCCGGCACGACCTTCCGGCCCGAGGGGTTGCAGCGCTCGCCGAGCCGCACCGGAGGCTGGCTGTTCACCGCACTCGTGCTCGCGGTCGTCGTCGGACTGGTCCTCTACGCCACGTCACGCTGACGGTCCGGCGCCCAGCTGCCCCGCTGGTCAGCCGCCGGCCGCCCGGGCGTTCAGCCGCTCAGGGGAAGGACGAGCGGCTGACCGGGACGCACCAGGGCGCCGGCGTCGAGCCCGTTGAGGTCGGCGATGCGCGCGACCGCCTCGCGGGTGTCCAGATCGGGCAGCGTCGAGGCCGCGATCGACCACAGTGTCTGGCCGGGCTGCACGACGACCTGGGTCGTGGCGGGCCCGGCCGGCCCGTCCCCCGCCCGGGAGACCGCGCCCCCGAGCACGAACCCCACGCAGGCGAGCACCAACGTCGCGAGCACCACCGCGACCCGCAGCAAGCGCCGGCCGCGCCGCGTCAGCCGCAGCCGCGGACGTGGTGCGGACGACGCCGGGGCCGCAGCGCTCCGGCCGGGGACGGTGATGCTCGCCATGTCGGGCTCCTCGGTGGTGCGGGTCGCCAACTGCGCTCGTACAGACGTACGATCGAACTCGTGTCGTATTGGTATCACGGGCTCGAACGCGTGTCCAGTCGATTCGTACGGGTGTCGAACTGTTCTGCGGGACATGCGCCAAGCCTGCAACGGACCTCTGACACCGCCCTGACCTGCAGCGACACGCCGATTAGTACAGACGTTGGGCATTGTCGGTACCGCGGTCTACGGTGTGCGACAGCGGGGATCGATCCCCGTACGACGACCGGCGAGAGCCGGTAGGGAGGAGGCGGCGATGGCCGCAACCAAGGGCGGCGGGCGCTCACGCAAGCGCACGGTCGGCGAGCCCCGACGGCGTCCGGGCCGACCCCGGATCACTCCCGAGGACCGGGAGCCGAGCATCGACGGGCTCACCGTCCGTCAGCGCAAGATCCTCGAGGTGATCAAGGAGCACGTCGAGGAGCGCGGGTACCCGCCCTCGATGCGCCAGATCGGCGAGATCGTCGGGCTCTACAGCCCGAGCAGCGTCGCCTACCAGTTGCGCGCCCTGGAGGAGAAGGGCTGGATCCGCCGCGACCCGCGCCTGCCGCGCGCCATCGAGGTCCGGCTGCCCGACGGCCGCTTCGGGCCGGTGGTGCACGCGATGGGCGGCGAGGAGACCGGCAGCGGCGACGAGCTCCCGGACATGGCGTACGTCCCGGTGCTCGGGCGGATCGCCGCCGGCGGTCCGATCCTCGCCGAGCAGGCGGTGGAGGAGATCTTCCCGCTGCCGCGCACCCTGGTCGGCGAGGGCGACTTGTTCCTGCTCAAGGTGGTCGGTGACTCGATGGTCGACGCCGCGATCTGCGACGGCGACTTCGTCGCGGTCCGCGTGCAGCCGGTCGCGGAGAACGGCGACATCGTCGCGGCGCTGCTCGACGACGAGGCGACGGTGAAGACGTACCAGAAGAAGGGCAAGCAGGTGTGGCTGCTGCCGCACAACGAGGCCTACTCCCCCATCGACGGCACCCACGCCCAGATCCTGGGCAAGGTCGTCTCGGTGCTGCGCCGGGTCTGAGGCCGGACGACTCCGGCCGCCGGCGGCTCCCTGGGCGGGGAGGCCGCTGGCGGCCGGTACACGTCGTACCCGAAGTCAGCCGATGTTCGCCTTGCGGCACTGCGGGATCGCCTTGGCCGCGTCCCTGATCTGCTTGGTGCCGAGCATGTCGCCGACCTTCTTCATATCCGCGAACGCTGCCTGCACCTTGCTGCTCTTCATCACCTTCGCCAGTTCCATCATCGCCTGCTGCGGATTCTTACCGGACAGCGCCTTGCTCGCCGAGGCGAAGGCCTGGCCCACCGCGTTGAGGTCGTCCACGAAGTGATCGGTGATGTACTTCCCGTTCGGCACGTCCGGGGCACCGATCTGCTCGAGCCGGGACGCGAAGTCCTGCATCCTGGTCCCCAGATCGCGATAGGCGGTCTGCAGTTTCTGCAGTGCGACCTGCGGGTCCTTCGCCAACTGGCTCGGGTCGACTTGCGGCATGCTGTCGATCGTCTGGTTGCTCGCGGCGCAGACCTGGGTGAGCCAGGCGGTGAGCTCGGTGGAGCCGGCGACGTCGGACGACGGCGAGATGGTGTCCGAGGGTGTCGGCTGCGCTGTCGGCGTCTGGCTGTCGGTCGGGGACAGATCGGCGCCGTCGGACGGTGACGACGCGGCTGGGCTCGTAGGTTCTGCGGTCGGGCTTCCATCCGAGGACGCACACCCCGCGAGCACCAGCACGAGCGCCACCAGCACCGCGCCGGTTCGGAACTTGCGCACAGCGGAGCACCTTTCTCCGGGATCGGATTGGTGCAGCAGATCGTACCCGCGCGCCGGAAACGGTCCGTCAGTCCTTGACGACGAAGGCGGTCGGGCGCACCGCGATGATCACCCGTACGGCGGCATCGTTGATCGGATAGACGCTGTCGTACCGCTCCTGCAAGTGCCGGTAGAACGACGCCTGCGCGTCGTCTTCGGTGATGCTCTCGACGGTGCCGCGGATCTCGACGTACCGATAGTTGTTGTCGGGGTCGGCGATCGACACCGCGACACGCGGTTCGGCCTGCAGGTTCTTGTACTTCTGCCGCGTCGAGGTGTGCGTGAAGCGGAGCAGCTCACCGTCCCACTCGAACCACATCACGTTGCTCTGCGGCGAACCGTCGGGCCGGATCGTTGCGAGATGGGCGAACGCCGGGCGCGTGAGCAGGTCGGCATGGGACTCGGGAAGCGTCGTCTGGGTCATGACCGAAGGTTAGTCCGCACCCCGCTTCCCGGCCCTCCGATCGCCGCGAAGCCCCGAGCAGTCGCACGCCCGCTCTCTCAAACGGTGCCGAACAGCTCGAAGGCGAGCGCGCCTGCTCCCGGCGGCGCGCCGGGCAGCCGCAGTGCGGTCTGCTCGGCATTCATGCGCAGGAACTCCGGGTCGGCCATCGGGTGGTCGCCGAGCCCGTCCAGGTACGCCTTGTGCGCGGCCAGCGACCGTACGGCGCGGTCGATGCCACCGCTCACGTCCATCGCGTGCGTGGCCTGCGGCGACCCGGTCACCAGTGCGCGCGCAGCGCTGTGCGGCTCGAGACCCTGTTCGAGCAGCTCGGGGAAGATCCAACGGTTGCCGGCATCGCCCATCGCCTCGAGTGCCGCCTGGCCGGTGGCGCGGTGGTCCGGCGAGTTCAGCGAGCCGGGGTAGCCCCAGCCCTCGCGGTGGTTGAACAGCAGCAGCGTGTCCGGCTTGTGCCGGCGGATCGCGGCGGCCAGGTCGCGACGCAGCGGCAGCCCGTACTCGATCATCCCGTCGCGGTGGCCGAGGAACTCCACCTCGCTGACCCCGACGATGGCCGCGCCGTCGATCTCCTCCTGCTCGCGCAGCGGGGCGCACTCGGCGGGCGCGATGCCGTCGATGCCCGCCTCACCGCTCGTCACCAGCGTGTAGACGACCTCGTGCCCGGCGTCGGTCCAGAGCGCGACGGCAGCGGCGGCGCCGTACTCCAGGTCGTCGGGGTGCGCGACGATCGCGAGGACACGTCCGGGGTCGGGGAGCTCGAGGCGTTCCAAGTCGCTCATGCCTGGAGTCTGCCAGGCCGGCAGCACCAGCGGCGGAACGACCGGTACGCAGTCCCGACCGTGCTCGACCACCGCGGAGGGGGTGCTCAGCCGGCGAGCTCGTCGAGCCGGGCGAGCGCACCGCGTACGGCCGCACCGTCGTTGGTGTACCAGAACGGCGGCAGCGAGGCGCGCAGGAAGGTGCCGTACCGCATGGTCGCCAGCCGCGAGTCGAGCACCGCGACGACGCCGCGGTCTTGCCCGGAACGGATCAGTCGCCCGACGCCCTGGGCGAGCATCAGCGCGGCGCGCGGCACCGACACCTCGGCGAACCCGCTGCCGCCCGCCGCGTCGGCGGCGTCGGAGCGGGCGCGGGTGAGCGGCTCGTTGGGGCGCGGGAAGGGGATGCGGTCGATGACCACCAGGTTGCACGAGCTGCCGGGTACGTCCACGCCCTGCCACAGCGAGAGCGTGCCGAGCAGCACCGAGCGCGGCTCGGTGGCGAAGCGGCGCACCAGGTCGGCCACCGAGTCGCCGCGCTGCTGCACCAGCACGGGCGCATCGGTCGGGACGATCTCGCGGTCGAGCAGCTCGTCGGGCAGCTTCTCGGCGAGGTGGGCCGCGGCCCGCTCGACCCCACGCCAGGAGGAGAACAGCGCGAGGGTACGCCCGCCCGCCGAGCCGATCAGGGCGGCGAGCTCGTCGAGCGCCTGCTCGCTCACCCCGTCCCTGCCGGGCGCAGGGATCTGCTTCGGGACATAGAGGATCCCCTGCCGGGCATGGTCGAACGGGCTCCCCACATCGAGCCCCCGCCATCCCGGTCCACTCTCCGCAGCCGGTGCACCGCGCGGGCTCGGGGGCACAGTGAGCCCGTACGAGCCCGCGATCGGCCGGAACGAGCCGCCGAGAGTGAGGGTCGCGCTGGTGACGACGACGGGTACCTCGTCGAACAGCGCCTCGCGCAGCACACCGGCGACGGACAGCGGCGCCAGGTGCAGTACGGCCGGGCGCCGCTCCGCCGCCTCGACCCAGGCGACGTGCGACTCGTCGAGCGCGAGCACCTTCTCGGCGACGTCGATGACCTCGCTGAGCAGGCCCTTGGCGCGCTGCTGGGCGGCGGCGTCCTGCGGATCGTCCTTGGCGCGCTCGCGGTTCTGCGGGTTCGCGAACTCCTGGAGCGCGCCGCGCGCGCCGTCCCGTACCGCGGTCAACGCCGCGCGCAAGCCGGTGTCGGGCGCGAGGATCCGCGCGCCGGGCTCGAGCGTGTCGAGCTGCTCGGCGAGTTCTTCCGCCGCGGTCTCGAGCCGGTCCTGCGCGTCGTCGGACAGGTACCGGTGCGCGCGCTGCGCGGCCCGCTCGACCATCGCCGCGGCCAGCTCGCGCGACACCGCCTGGGTCGCGCGGTCGACCAGCTCGTGGCCCTCGTCGACGACCACCGCGTCGTGCTCCGGCAGCACGGGCACCTGGTCGAGGGCGTGGATCGCCAGCATCGCGTGGTTGGTGACGACGAGCTGGGAGGCTTTGGCGACCTCGCGCGCCCGCTCGGCGAAGCACTCCGCGCCGTACGCGCACTTCTGCGCCCCGACGCACTCGCGCCCGGACACGCTCACTGCCCGCCACACCCGCCCGTCGACGGGGAACGGTACGTCGTCACGGTCACCGGTCTCGCTGTCGTCCGCCCACTCCCGCAGCTGCGCGGCCTGCCGTCCCAGGGCGGTGCTGGGAGCGGCGAAGAGCGCGGCCTGGTCGTCGTCGGCGGCGCCGCGGTGCAGCCGGTCCAGGCAGAGGTAGTTGTGCCGGCCCTTGAGCACCGCGTACGTCGGACGCTCGCCGAGCACCGGCTCGAGGGCGTCGGCCGCCCGCGGCAGGTCGCGTGACACGAGCTGGTGCTGCAGCGCGAGCGTGGCGGTGGCGACGACAACCCGCTCCCGATGCGCGGCCGCGTGCAGCATCGCGGGCACCAGGTAGGCGAGCGACTTGCCGGTGCCGGTCCCGGCCTGCACGAGCAGGTGGTCACCACCGGCGAGGGTCGCGGCGACCGCTTCGGCCATCGCCAGCTGCCCCTCCCGGTGCTCGCCGTCCAGCGAGCGCACCGCAGCGGCGAGCGCGGCGCGCACGGTCGGTGCGGCGGACGTCTTGGGCGGGGCGGGACTCGTCACGATCACCTCGGGCGGGGGCGGGCTTCCATCCAACACCGGCGCGCGCCGTCCGCGGCGCCGCCCGTCCACAGCGCCGGCAGCGTCGGTAACGCCGCCAGCGTCGGTCATGCCGCCGCTGCGGTACGCGGGTAGCGTCGAGCCGGTGCGCCCTGCTGTCCTCGCGTTCGTGCTCACCTCCGCACTGTCCCTCGGCGCGTGCGCGGACCCACCATCGTCCGGGCCCATCGGCGAGAGCACCGCCCCATCGGCACCCTCCGCTCCCGGATCGTCCGGCGACCCGTCGCCGACCGGAGACGCGACGCCGAGCACGGCCCCACGGGCGCCGGAAGGTCGTACGGCGCGCACGTTCCGGGCGACGGTGCGCCCGGTCACTCGCGCGGACGTGCGGTACTCGTACGCCCCGGGCTGCCCGGTCGCGCCGCGTCAGTTGCGCAAACTGCGGGTCTCGTACTGGGGGTTCGACGGTGACGTGCACCGCGGCACGCTGATCGTCGCCCACTGGGCGGTCGCGCCGGTACGGGCCGCGTTCCGCGGGGCGTTCCGGGACAGGTTCAAGGTCCGCAAGATCCGTCCCGTGGAGCGGTACTACCGCGGCAGCCGCGCCGGCATGGCGAAGTCCGATGCGCGTTCGATGCGCGCCGACAACACTTCCGCGTTCAACTGCCGGTACGCCACCGGCTCGTCCCGGTTCTCCGCACACTCCTGGGGCGACGCAGTGGAGGTGAACCCGCGCGAGAACCCGCACGTGCTCGGCGGGCGCACGTACCCGCCGAACGGCGCCCGGTTCGCCGACCGTGGTCGCAAGCACAAAGGAATGCTGCGTGCCGGCTCGGCGATGACCAAGGTGATGCGCAAGCGCGGCTGGACGTGGGGAGGCACGTACCGTTCGCCGGACTACCAGCACTTCTCGCGTACGGGCCGCTGATCCGAGCCACGCTCACAGCGGCGGCTTGGTCACCCCGAAGAAGCAGACCGTCGCGATCCCCGCCCAGTACAGGTACGCGATGCGGCGCCCGGTGAGGATCTCACGGGCCATCCGCGCCTCGACCGCGGTGCGCTGCGCCGCGAGCGCCTCCCGGGTACGGGTGAGGGTGGCCACCCCTGCGGTGGACGGGCCGGAAAGTCCTTCTGCGGCCGGGTCTTCGGCGCGCTCCTGCGCCTCGATCGCGGCGAGCGTACGGAACATACCGACCCAGTTGCGCATGATGTACCGCAGGATCAGTCCGATGATCAGCAGCAGTCCGTAGAGGGTGACCTTCGCGGCGTACCAGCGCGCGGTCAGCGGCTGCCCGGTGAGCAACGAGAGCACCCCGACGGACACCAGCAGCGGGATCAGCACGAACCTGATGCCCTCGTCGTAGCGCGTCAGGCGCAGGCCGGTGTCGGTGTCGCGTTTGTGGTATGCGGTGAACAGCAGCGCGAGCCAGGCACCGACGAACACCCACATGCCGACGATCCACGGCCCGCCGAGCGGTTGCGCCTTCAGGTCGTAGCCCATCTGCAGGCCCAGCGGCAGCAGGATGATGCCGGTGCGCGCGAGGATGTCGATGCGGTAGGCCGTCTCCATGTGACGGCCGCGTTCCTCCTGCGAGAGCGCGGGATTCGTCACGTACCGCGACGTGTTCCAGACGCCCCACTCACCGCCCAGCCAGTAGACCATGGCGAGGATGTGCAACCACTTCAGCACGTCGTGCGTGTTCAGCCAGCTCACCGCGCAGCCCCCCGCTCCGCCACGATCGTGCCGATCGCGCCGCGGGCCGCGTCGACGAAACGATGGCTCACGAACGCGTAGTGCCCGGGTTTCGGGAAGGACATCTCGACGAAGCCGCCCATCCCTGGGAGCAGGTCGATCGCCTGCGCGCCGCCGCGGACCGCGTTGCCGCGCCGCAACAGGTACGCGCCCTCCTTGAAGACGGTGTCGAACTGCGTGCCGATGACATGGAAGGCGCTGGGCCGGCTCGGTCCGGCCACCAGCACCCAGATGCGCACCCGTTCACCGACCGGAACGGTGACGGGCGCGAACGCGTACTGCCGGTCGTACCCGTTGAACACCACCGCATCCGGGCTGTCGTCCAGCATCTTGTCCAGGCTCATCTCCTTGTCCGGCGGACCGAGGTAGAGCTCGGATTGCACGAGGAGCAACTCGGTGTCCATCTTCGGCAGGCCGACCGGGTCGATCACCACGGCGCCGTACATGCCGTTGCCGATGTGGTGCAGCACGGGCGGGGTGCCGCAGTGGTACATCCAGATGCCGGAGTGCTCGGCCTTGAACTGGTACACCAGCGACTCCCCCGGTTCCAGCGTGCGCATGTCGGTGTCCATGGGGGTACGGCTGGCGTGGAAGTCGACACTGTGCCCGATGCTGCCCTTGTTCACCAAGGTCACCGTGAACAGGTCACCGACCTTGCCGCGCATGACCGGCCCCGGCACGGTGCCGCCGAAGGTCCACAGCAGCTGCGTGACACCGGGCGACACTTCGACGAGCCGATCGACCGCTTCCAGCGTGAGCTTGTGCTCGGTGCCGGACGGTGCGGGCGCGAGTCGCGGGTCGTAGGGCCGCCACTGCGGTCCGGGCTCCGCGCTCGCCGAGATGCTCGCCGTCTCGGTGCTCGCCGGCTCCGCGGCCGTACCCGTGCCGGTGGTGTCGGTGCGCGTACCCCCTTCGTGGGCGCCGGTGACGACGATGTCCATCACCATTCCGGCCGCCTTGTGCCCGGGAACCGTGCACCAGGCCTGGGCGTCGGCCTGGATCACGCCGAGATTCACGGTCTCGCTCTCGCCCGGCGCGAGCATGCGGGAACCGGTCGTGCCGTCGAGGGCCAGGTCGTGCTGCATGACCCCCTCGTTGGTCACCTGCAGCACGAGTTCCTGGCCCGCCGTCACCTCGATACGATCGGGGCGTACGTACATCTCGCCGAGGACGACCTCGACCGTCGCTGCGCCGGCACTGTTCGTCACCACGGCCGCCGCCGTGCCGCCGCGATCGGAGGCCATCTTCATGCCGCCGGAGGCGGACGACGCGAACGCCATCATGGCGACCAGCAGCGCAGCGACTGCGACCCCGACCGCGACCTTGACGAGGACCGGCGCTTCCGCGGCTCCCGACCGCGGGACCGGCACGATCTCGGGCGGTTGCTGTTCGGGCACGGATCCTCCGACGCGGTCAGGACAGCAGCGACTGGCCAATCCCACCGAGACGCGGCAGCAGCGGCCAGGGACCTTGGTCCCGAACACGCAGCAGTGCCAGGGTGGTTTACGCCCCGAGGTAGGCCGCTCGCACCCGGTCGTCGTCCCGCAGGTCGGCTGCCGCGCCCGCCACGGCGACCCGCCCACGTTCCAGGACGTAGCCACGATCGGCCAGCCGCAACCCGATCGCCGCCTGCTGCTCCACGAGCAGCACCGACAGCCCGTGCTCCCGGTGCAAGCGGGCCAGGTAGGCGAACATCTCCTCCACCTTGAGCGGCGCCAGGCCGAGGCTCGGTTCGTCGAGCATGAGCAGCGCCGGTCGGCTCATGAGTGCGCGGGCCACGGCCAGCATCTGCGCCTCCCCGCCCGAGAGCGTCCCGGCCAGCTGCCGGCGACGGTCGTACAGGCGCGGGAAGAGCCCGAAGACCTCCTCCTGCGTCGTGGCCAGCTCCGCCCGCTCCCGACGCCGGCTGAACGCTCCGAGCAGCAGGTTCTCGCCGACCGTCTGGTCGGCGAAGATCTGCCGCCCTTCCGGTACGAGTGCGATGCCGGCGGACACCCGCTGCCAGGCCGGCAGCCGGGTCAGGTCGGTGCCGCGTAGCGTCATGCCGCCGGCGCTGGCGCGTACCAGGCCGGAGATGGCTTTGAGCGTCGTGGATTTTCCTGCACCGTTGGGGCCGAGCAGGACCACGAACTCACCGGTCTCGACGCGCAGCGAGAGCTCGGTCAGCGCGCGCACGCCACCGTACGACACGCTGATCCGGTCCACCGCCAGCAACTCGGTCATCAGCTCGCCCCCTCCGGCTCCGCACCGAGGTACGCCTCGAGGACGGCGGGGTCGTCGCGCACCTCCGCAGGCGTGCCTTCGGCGATGACGCGCCCGCTGTCCAGGACCGTGATGCGTTCGCAGAGTCCCATGACGAACTCCACGTTGTGCTCGATGAGCACGACCGCCAGGCCTCGTTCGCGCAGCGCGGTGACGAGCGCCCGGAGGCCGGCGAGTTCGTCCTGCGTCAGGCCGGTGGCGGGCTCGTCGAGGATGAGCACCCGGGGGCGGGTCGCGACGGCGCGTACGACTTCGAGCAGCCGCTTCTGGCCGTGCGAGAGCGCATCGGCGGGCCACTGGGCACGCGAGGCGAGACCGGCGAAGGCGAGCAGCTCCAACGCCTCTTCGCGATGTGTACGGTCCTCACTGCGGTGCCGCGGCAGCCGCAGGACCGACTCGACCCAGCTGGCGCGCTCGCGCGATCGCATACCGGTCAGGACGTTGTCGAGCACGCTGACCTGCTCGAACAGGTGGGGCACCTGGAACACCCGGGTCACGCCGGCGCGGGAGATCGCCTGTGCGCTCGTCGGGGCGGGGCGGGAGAACACCTCCACCCGACCGCCGTCGAGCCGCAGAAAACCCGTCAAGCATGAGACGGTCGTCGACTTCCCCGAGCCGTTCGGCCCGATGATGCCGTGCACCGTCCCGGCGAGGACCTCCAGGTCGACCCCGTCGACGGCCTTCACGCCGCCGAAGTACTTGCGCAGCCCGATCCCCGCGAGCGCGACGGTGCCGGGGGCTGCCTCGAGCCGGGGCACGACATCGGGCACCGCGCTGCTCCGGACCGCTTCACCGGAGTCGTCGAGGACGGGCCGTCCCCAGCGCGAGCCGCGCCAGCTCCCGACGATGCCACGCGGCACGAGCAGCAGCGTGAGCAGCAGCACCGCCCCGAGGATCAGCACCCGGTAGGGGCCGTAGTCGCGGATGACGAAGTCGATCGCGGCGACGGCCGCGACGCCGAGGATCGGTCCTTCCAGGGTGGCGATGCCGCCGATGAGCAGCCCCACGAAGAAGATCAGTCCGTTGTCCAGTGCGCCGACGGCGGGGTTGATGAATCCCTTCTGCATGGCGTACAGCGCACCGGCGAGACCGGCCACACCACCGGCGATGGCGAACAGCAGGGCTTTGGTCCGGACTGGAGCGATGCCTAGCGCGGCCGCGGTCTCCGGCGACTCCCGGACCGCCATGGCGGCGCGTCCGACGCCGCTGCGGACCAGGTTGCGCTGCAGGATCCAGACGAGAACGAGCGTGCCGAGCACGATCCAGTAGAAGATGCTGACGTCGGCGAGCGAGGCGCGCGACAGGTCGCGACCGAAGACGCTGGGCAGGGGGATGTTGCTGATCCCGATGTCGCTGCCGAGCCACTCGCTGCTGCGACCGACCTCCATGATGAGCAGGTTCGCCGCGAGGGTGATGAGCGCGAAATACAGGTACGTGGCGCGCAGACTGACCAGCAATGTCGCGGCGGCCAGCACGGCCCCCACGACGATCGCCACGACCAGCCCCCACCACGGCGAGAGACCGAGCCGTACCGCCATCGCGGCGACGGCGTACCCACCCGCGAGCTGCAGCCCGGTGTGCATCAGCGACAGCAGCCCGCCGTACCCCATGCACAGGTTCAGCGAGATCGTCAGGATCGCGGTGATCATCGCGAACCCGACGACGTCGCCGACGTAGTACCGCGCGTTGTAGCTGTAGAAGTCGATGATGAACGGCCACAGCACCAGCAGCGCGAGCACCGCGACCACCAGGGCGCGCAACGCCCACGGGCGGGCTCGGTAGTAGCGCTGCCAGAAGGTCGTCATCGGCTCGCCGCCACCGCGCGCCCGACCAGCCCGCGCGGGAAGAGGACGAGGATCAGCACGAGCGCACCGAAGACGTAGAAGTTGCCGTTCGAGCCCCCGAAGACGTGGGGCACCAGCACGTCGAGGGTGCCGACGATCAGGCCGCCGAGCAGCGCACCGGACGGCGAGCCGACCCCGCCGATCACTGCTGCGATGAATCCCTTGATCGTGAACAGCAGCCCGCCGGCCGCGCTGATGTAGAACACCGGCGCGGCGAGCAGCCCGGCGAGGCTCGTGACGACGCTGCCGATCACGAAGCTGAGCAGGATGACGCGCTTGACGGGGATGCCCATGAGCAGCGCGGTGCCGGAGGCGAACGAGGTCGCCCGGACCGCCCGGCCGTACGGCGTGCGACGCAGGAACTGGTCGTACGCCAGCATGATCACGACGGCGGCGACGATCACGAGGATCTTCTGCCAGGCGATCATCACGCTGCCGATGACCAGGTCCCCGGGGATCAGGGCGGCCGGCGAGAGGTATCCCTCGGGATAGGTCAGCGCGAACACCGACTCGAGGATGAGGGCGACGGCGAGCGTCGCGACGAGCCATGCGTACTTCGAGCCGGAGCGACGCACCGGCACCATGATCAGCCGTTCCATGACCACGCCGAGCAGTGCGGCGGCGCCGAGCGTGGCAAGGATCGCGACCGCCCACGATCCCTGCCACAGCCCGACCACCTGGAAGCCGACCGCGGCCCCGAGGACGAACGCCTCACCCTGCGCGAAGTTGACGATCCGCGTGGGCTGGTAGATCACGGTCATGCCCAACGCGATCAGCGCATAGGCCCCGCCGTAGTACAGCGCGTCGACGACGATCTGGGGATCCATCGGCGGGGTCCGTCCTCGCGTGCTGGTTCAGGAGCTGGTGAGGTCGTTCGTGAACCAGCCCTTGTCGTCCTTCTGCACCTCGTAGACGTGAATGTCGCTCTCGCCGTAGAACTCGTGGGCCTCGCCGGGCTTGATGCCGTTGCCGGACGGCGTCTGGTCGGCGGGGATGTCGAGAGCAGCGATGGCGGCAGCGACCTTGTCCGGGTCGAGGCTCTGCGCGGCGTCCGTAGCGGCGGCGTACGCGTAGAGGCAGTCGGCAGCGAGCGGCGCGCCCTTCGGGGTGGTCATGCCGCTCTTCGGGCCGGTGTTGACGCCGAACTGGTCGACGACCGCGTCGATGTGCGTGCGGTAACCGGGCGCCCAGGCGTCCTTGTCGCGCACCAGCCAGTCGTACGTCGGCGCGACCGCGAGCGCGCCGTTCATGGCATCGCCCGCGGCCTCGAAGAACCCGATGTTGAGCAGCATCCCCGAGCCGCTCGCGACCTTGCCCTTGTAGCCGAGCTCGACCGCGGCCGCCGCCGTCTTGGCGCCGGAGATGTTGTTGGAGATGAAGATCGCGTCGGTGTCCATAAACTTCTGGACGTACCCGGTGTGGCTCTGGTCGTCCTCGCGCGTCGCCTGCATGCCCTTGTACTCGATGCCCGCGTCGGCAGTGGCCTGCTTCAGCAGCGCGTCGTACGCCTTGCCGGTGTCGTCGTTCTCGTAGATCAGCCCGATGCTCTTGGCGTCCTGGCTCGCGAGGTAGGACACGATCTTGTTGACGACGTCGGTCGCCTGCTCCTGGGAGCGGAACCCGTACTTCAGCTCGGCGAACGACCCGCCGGACACGGCGGGCTGGCAGTTGATTTTCTTGTTCTGCTCGTACGTGTCCTTGGCGGCCATGTAGAAGCCCGTCAGGGACGGCCCGACGACGAGCTTCACGCTGTCGTCACCAGCGAGCTCGTTCGCCGCAGCGACCGCCTTGCCCGGGTCGAGCGCGTTGTCGCGGGTGACGAGCTCGAGCTTCGCACCGCCGATCCCGCCCGCGGCGTTGAGCGCCTCGATCTGCACCTGCAGGGAGTTCTGGTGAGAGACCCCGAGGACACCGAGCGGGCCGGTCATCGGGCCGATGAGCCCGATCTTGATGCTGTCGGTCCCAGCGCTCCAACCGGCGTCACCGCCGCCGGTGGGATCCGTTGCCGGCGCAGAACTCTTGCCGGAGCAGCCGGTCAGTGCGAGCGCGGCGACGGCCGCTACGACGAGGCCGGTTCGGGCCTTGGTCCTCATGATTCTCCTTGGATCGAGAGCGGTCGGTGGGTCGGGACGTGCACCTCGCTGCGTGACGGAGGCGGCTGCTTCTGCTTGCTCACCGCACCACGACCAGCGGGATGGGCCGGCTCGTCGAAGCGGCGAGATTGGAGGTGCCGTTGTAGCGGGCACGCACCGTGTGGACACCGGCCCGCGTGGTGCGCGGGACGGCGACCTTCAGCGTGCCGTTCTTGCGGACCGGTGCTGTCGCGACCGCGGACCCGTCGACCGAGATCGTGACGGTGCCGGCCGGGGCGGCCGCGGGCGAGAACCGCACGGTGACGTGTGCCTTGGCCGGCTTCTTTCCCTTGCGCTGCACGAACTTGCTCAGTCGCAGCTTGGTCTTGGAAGTGGCCTGCTGCACCCGCACCTTGACCGGCTGGGAGCTCGATGCGGCGTGCGTATCGCCTCCCAGGTAGTGGGCCGAGAGCCGCCAGATACCCGCGGCCAGGCTCTTGGGCAGGCGGTACGTCGCGCTGCCCGCGGCGAGCGCTACGGTGGCCAGCACGTCTTTTCCGGAACGGAACTCGACCGAACCACCGGCGGGCGTACCGTCAGGGCTCGCGACGGTGGCCGTCAAGGTCACCCGCTGCTTCGCCTTGGCCCCGTACACCTGCGTGCTGCGGTCGCTGGTGAGCGCAGTTGTCGTCGCGCGCGGCGCGTCGCACCAGCGGGCCCAGGACAGGTCCGTCCCTCCTGGGCCCTTGCCCGCGAGCTGGTCGTAGTAGAAGGCGGTCCACGTCGTGGCGTTGGGCGCCGGGTCGACCTCGGTCGGCGCGCTCCGGTAGAGCGGGTACGACTCGGTGACAAGGGTCTTGATCCACGGCTCCAGTTCGTCGAACGAGGACATGGACCAGGACCGGGCGCTGTAGAGGAGGTGGACGTCCTTCTCGTTCTCCGCGATGCACATCCACGGCACGGTCGGACCGGTACGGGTCCAGTTGATCGCGGTGGGCATCGCGTCGTGGCGGATCTCACTGGTGCTGCGCCACGGCGCAACCTGTTCGCGGTCCACGGAGGTGTCGAACAGCTCCCACGAGGCGTACATCCCATCGACGAGCCCGAAGTCCTCGTCGATGCCGTACCGCTCCGCGAGCGAGTAGAGCGGGGCGATGTTCGCGGTCCAGGACTCTCGTCCCAGGAACTGCTGACCGGGCGTGTAGTTGTACGGGAACTGCTGCGGACCGAACACCACGAACAGCTTTCCGTCGACCATCCGAAGTCGCGTCTGGTTCACGTGGTCGTTCGCGACTGGCAGCACCGCATGCGACTTGCCGTCGAAGGGGTTGACCCACGATGTCAGCACCTCGCCGGTCTTAAGATCGGTGTAGAACACGATCTCCCGCGACACCATCTGGATGTCATTGGTGCCGGGAACCCGGTACCAGCGCCGGATGTTGTAGCCCTCGAAGCCGAAGAGCGTCTGACCATGAGCGAAGGTCGGCGCGTACTGGTTGCCGGGGACGTTGCTCATCACCGTGCCGCTGATGCGGAACACCGTGTCGCCGCCGTCGAGTCGCGCAGTGGTCTGCAACTGCATGCGCAGGTCACCGTCGGTGATCTGGGCGAAGAGCGGGCTCGGATCGCTGGGATCCGGGGGGTCAGCGGCCACGGCCGGACCGTTCACCAGCCCGGCGACCAGGGCGGACGCAGCAAGCACGGCCAATGCGCGGACAGCGGTTCTCCGAAAGTTCCCCACGTGCGTTCACCCGTCTCCCGTAACGCGGTTCCGTACGGCGGAACCTAGGGACGGCGCGGTATCGCTGTCAACCGGACGGCGCAGCGGGCCGCGGAGTTGTGATGAAACCGCAACGCTTGCGGACGGTCCGGCAGACGCTCAACTGCTTCGGGTAGGGGCGAAGGTCCCAAGGTGCTCGGCCAGTTCGGCCGTCACGCGCGCATGCAGGCGCGTACCGTGCGCCTCGTCCGCGCGGGAGAGCACCTCCCCTTCACGGTGCACGCGGGCCACGAGGTCGCCCCTGTCATAGGGCACGACGACCTCGATCTCCGTGCTGGGGCGCGGCAGTTCCGCGTCGATCGCGGCGAGCAGCTCGTCGATGCCGGCACCGGTACGCGCCGACACGACGACCGAGTGCGGCTCACGGCGACGCAACCGTGCGACGGTGAGCGGGTCTGCGACGTCAACCTTGTTGATTACCACCAGTTCCGGCACGGCGCTCGCGTCGATGTCGGCGAGCACCTCGCGGACCGCGGTCAGCTGCGCCTCCGGGTCGGCGTCGGACGCGTCGACGACGTGCAGCAGCAGGCTCGCCTCCGCGACCTCCTCGAGGGTGGAGCGGAACGCCTCGACGAGCTGGTGCGGCAGGTGGCGTACGAATCCGACAGTGTCGGCGACGGTGAACTCGCGCCCGCTCGGCGTACGCGCGCGACGTACCGTCGGGTCGAGCGTCGCGAACAACGCGTCCTCCACGAGGACACCAGCGCCGGTGATGCGGTTGAGCAGGCTGGACTTTCCGGCGTTCGTGTAACCGGCGACGACGACGCTGGGCACCTCGTGACGACGTCGCCCCGCCCGTTGGGTACGACGTGCCGTCCCCATCGCGGCGATCTGGCGACGCAGCTTGGCCATCGACTTGTTGATCCGGCGCCGGTCGGTCTCGAGCTTCGTCTCGCCGGGACCGCGGGTGCCGATGCCGCCGCCGCCGGCGACCCGCCCGCCGGCCTGCCGGGACAGCGCCTCGCCCCAGCCGCGCAGCCGCGGCAGCATGTACTGCATCTGCGCGAGCGACACCTGCGCCTTGCCTTCCCGGCTGCGGGCGTGCTGGGCGAAGATGTCGAGGATCAGCCAGGTGCGGTCGACGACTTTCACCTTGGTGACCGCCTCCAGGCGGCGCAGCTGGCCGGGGGTCAGCTCACCGTCGCAGATCACCGTGTCGGCCCCGGACGAAACGACGATCTCCCGCAGTTCGTGGGCCTTTCCCGACCCGATGTAGGTGGCCGGGTCGGGCTTGTCGCGGCGCTGGATCACTCCCTCGAGCACCACCGAGCCGGCCGTCTCGGCCAGGCGCGCGAGCTCGGCCAGGCTGCGCTCGGCGTCCTCGGCGGTGCCGTCGGTCCAGACCCCGACCAGCACCACCTGCTCGAGGCGGATCTGCCGGTACTCGACCTCGCTGACGTCCGCGAGCTCCGTGGACAGTCCGCCCACGCGGCGCAGCGCCGCACGGTCTGCGAGGTCCCGCTGCCCGGTCGTCAGGTCGTCGTCGCGACGGTCGTCATCGAGGTCGTGCATGGCGGGTTCGGTCATCGTGCTCCCAGGGTGGCATGGCGGCTCGCAAAGGCCAACACGGTTGCGCCGCCGCTCCTTCCCGGGCCAGCGGCGCGCGCGGCGTCAGTCGAGCAGCGAGGTGGTGCCCTCGGCGACGAACTCGGCGGGGCCGTGCAGCCAGAGCAGCCCCGCGTCGTCGCGCCGGACCTGCAGCCGTCCGCCGGGCACGTCGACGGTGTACGTCGTGGCCGCGGGCGCCTCGTCACGGGCCGCGGCGACGACCATCGCGGCCACCGCGCCAGTCCCGCAGGAGTGCGTCTCGCCGACCCCGCGTTCGTACACCCGCATCGCGACGTGCCGTTCCCCGACCGTCACGACGAACTCGACGTTCACCCCCTCGGGGAACAGCTGGTCCGGCGCGACGACCGGCGCGGTCGCGAGCGGGCCCGCGGCGGTCAGGTCGTCGACGAAGACGACGGCATGCGGGTTCGGCAGGAAAACCGCCACCGCCGACCAGCTGCGCTCCCCCACCTGCACGACCGGCGCGACCCGCAGCCGGGAGAACTCGGCGCGGCCGATCTCGACCGCGACATCGCCCTGCTCCGCGATGCGGATCCGACGTACGCCACCGCGCGTCGCGACCGCGAACTCGCCGGGCTGCTCGTGACCGGTCTGCACCAGGTGGCGAGCGAACACCCGGGCCCCGTTCCCGCACATCTCGGCGAGCGAGCCGTCCGCGTTGCGGTAGTCCATGAAATACGCCGCACGGCCTGCCATCGCCTGCACAGCGGGGTCGGCGGCGTCCGGCGTCCGTACGACGCGCAGCACACCGTCACCGCCGATGCCGGTGCGCCGGTCGGTGAGCCGCCGCACCTGCGACGGGTCGGGATCGGGAGAACCGAGCGGCAGCAACACGAAATCGTTGCCGGTCCCGTGCCCCTTGCGAAACTGTGCGGTCATGTCGCGGCATCCGCCCGGACGTCGTCCCGGGCGCCGGCGGCCCGGTAGTACGACTGCACGAGCGCCAGCACCTGCGACCAGTCCTGCTGCGGTGGATGCTGCCGGTTGTGCTCGGCGATCGCGGCGCGGCGGGCGCCGTCGAGCGCGAGGCGTACGAGCGCGTCGACGAGCTGGTTGTCGTCGGCGGCGAGCACACCTTCCACGCCGTCGCGGACGAACGAGGTCACGCCGGTGCCTTCGAGGGCGACAACCGGCACTCCCGCGGTACGGGCCTCCAGCGCCGCGATCCCGAACGACTCACGCCGGGCGGGTGCCAGGAACACGTCCGCGTGCGCGAGCTCGTCGCGCACCTGCTGCGGGGTGATGCGGCCGGTGAACCGCACGGGGGTGCAGGTGCGCCGCGCGTAGCGTTCGAGCGTGCTGCGCGCCGGACCCTCCCCGACGAGCGTGAGGCGCAGCAGGCGCGTCGTACCGAGCCGGTGTTGGGCCTGGGAGATCATGCGCAGCAACGGTATTCCGCGCTTGCGGGGCGCCAGACGCATCACCGACAGCGCGCGCACCTCACCGTCAGGTCCGGGCTGGTGCGGCACCACCCAGCCGGCGGCGTCGATGCCGTTAGGGAGCAGCTGCACCTCGGCCCCCAGGCTGCGTAGTGGAGCCGCGGCAGCGTCGCTGACGGCGGTGAGCAGCACCCCCCACGAGGTCCAGCCGAGCAGCCGGTCCGCGGCCGCGGCGACCGGCGTCATCAGCGGCCCCCACACCCCGTGCAACGTGGCGACCGTCGGCAGGCCCAGCACGGTGGCGACCCGGGCGGCCGGGTAGGCGAACGGTGAGACGACCCCGCCGTGGACGTGCACGACGTCCGGCGAGGTCGCCGTGAGCAGGGCGCGTACCTCCGGCACGACCCGCGGGTGCACCGGCAGGTCGAACGGCAGGCCCGCGACGACCCGGTGGACGGTCACGCCGTCGACCGGTCCGGGTTCCGGCGTGCCGGCGTCGGGGGTGGCGGTGATGACGTGCACGTCGTGACCGGCCGCGGCCTGCCGCATCGCCAGACCGCGTACCTGGGTCTCGATGCCGCCGAGGCGCGGTGGGTAGCAGTCACTGACGTGGACGATCCGCACGGGTCGACCCTACGGCCCGGCCGGCGCGTCCAGGATCTCCGGTGAGGTCGGCCGGTGGAGCGGGAATGCGATGATCCGGCCGCTGAGAAGGGCCGTCTTGGGAGGTGCGGTGGGGCGGACGCTGGTGTTCTTCCATGCGCACCCGGACGACGAGGCGCTGCTCACCGCCGGGACGATGGCGCGCGCCGCCGACGAGGGGCAGCGGGTGGTCCTGGTGGTCGCGACCGACGGCGCCGCGGGACTCGCCGCGTCGTCGTTCCACGACCTGGCAGCGACGCGGGAGCGGGAGCTGGCCGCGAGCGCGGCCGCGCTGCGGGTCGCGCGTAGCGTCCGGCTCGGCTACGGCGACTCCGGGCTGCACGGCGACCGGGTGGGGTCCGCGGGCGCTGCGGCGACCCTGTGCGAGGCACCGGTCGCCGAGCCCGCGGCGCGGCTCGCCGAGGTGCTGCGCGAGGAGCGCGCCGACGTGCTCGTCACCTACGACCCCAGCGGCGGGTACGGCCACCCCGACCACGTCCGCAGCCGGGCGGTCGCGCTCGCCGCCGCCCAGGCCGTACCGGTACCAACAGTGTTCGAGGCCACCGTGCCCCGCGACCTGCTGCTGCGCGGGATCCGCTTGGCGTCGCTCGTGTATCGGTTCCCGCCCGAGTTCGACCCGACGAGCTTCGAGCGGGCCTTCACGGCGGCGGCCGACATCACCCACCGCGTCGACGTGCGCGCATACCTCGCGCAGAAGCGCGCCGCGATGGACGCGCACGCCTCGCAAGCCACCGCGGACGGCGGGGACCGCACTCTCGCCGCCTTCCTGCGGTTGCCGAAACCGTTGTACCGCTTGGTGTTCGGCACCGAGTGGTACCGCCGGATCACTCCCTGACGGCCTCGTCCGCAAGCCGGCCACCAACGGCGTGGGCGTACGGTGGTCAGGTGCGGATCGTCGTGGCAGGTGCCAGCGGGGTGATCGGGCGTGCACTGCTGCCGCTGCTGCTTGCCGAGGGCCACCAGGTGCTGGGGCTGACCCGTTCGCCGGACAAGGTGCAGGCGCTGCAGGCACTCGGGGCGGACGCTGCCGTCTGTGACGTCTACGACGCCGCGCGGCTGACCGCGGTGGTACGCGCCTACCAGCCGGACGTGATCGTGGACCAGCTGACCGACCTGGCCGACGACCCGGCGCACATCGACGCGGCGGCCAACGCCCGGATCCGCACGGAGGGCACCGCGAACCTGCTCGCCGCCGCGGACGACGTACGCGTCGTGGCGCAGAGCGTCGCGTGGCCGCTGGACGGCGCGGGCGGCGAGGCGGTCGCCTGGCACGAGAGCGCCGTGGTGGCGGCGGGCGGCACGGTCGTGCGCTACGGCCAGTTGTACGGCCCCGGGACCTACTACCCGGAGGAGCTGCCAGAACCGCCGCGGATCTCGGTGGCGGACGCGGCGCGGCGCACGGTGCCGTTGCTCGATGCGCCGAGCGGCATCGTCGAGCTGGCCGACTGACGTCGGGCCGTACCCGACGTCATCTCCTGGGTACGGCCACGCAGTGCAGACCGGTCACGGGATGGACGCCGAGCGGATCGTGTCGAGCGTGCGCGCGAGCAGGTCGGGCGCGTCGTACGCCAGCCAGGTCACCGGCTCGCGACCGAACCATGCGTCCTGCCGGCGTGCGAACCGCTTGGTGAGCCGGACCGTCTCGGCGCGGGCGTGCTCCTCGCTGCACCGGCCGTCGAGGAACCGCAGCACCTGCGCATACCCCAGGGCACGCGATGCGGTGGGCCCCTCGCGCAGCCCTTGCTCGGCAAGGGCGCGCACCTCGGCCACGAGACCGGCGCGCCACATCGCATCGACGCGGGCGGCGATGCGTGCATCGAGTTCCGGGCGCGGTGCCTGCAGCCCGATGCGGACCGTGGGGTACACCGGGTCGAGCGCGGGCAGGGTGGCGGTGAACCCGCCGGTGAGCTCCACCACCTCGAGCGCCCGTACGATCCGGCGGCCGTTGGTCGGCAGGATCGCGACCGCCGCGGCCGGCGCGAGCGCCGCCAGCCGGGCGTGCATCACCTCGGGGCCCGCCTGCGCGAGCTCGGCCTCCAGCCGGGCGCGTACTACGGGGTCGGTGCCCGGGAAGCGCAGGTCGTCGAGGACGGCGCGGACGTACAGGCCCGACCCGCCCACGAGCACGGGGATCACGTCGGCCGCGCGCAGCCGGTCGACGACCTGGCGGGCGAGGCGCTGGTACTCGGCGACGTTCGCGGCCTGCCGCACGTCCCAGAGGTCGAGCAGGTGGTGCGGCACGCCGCGCCACTGCGCCTCGGTGAGCTTCGCGGTGCCGATGTCCATGCCGCGGTAGAGCTGCATCGAGTCCGCGTTCACGACCTGCGCGCCGAGCCGTTCGGCGAGGGCGACCGCGAGGTCGGACTTGCCGGTGGCCGTGGCGCCGACGACCGCCACAACCGGCGGGCCGTTGCCCGTGCCGACGGACGTCACGGCGAAGATCCTAGGCAAGTCAACCGCAGATCACTGCTCCGGCCGCGCGGGGGTGGCCTAGCGTGGGACCCATCGGTGCAGGCGCGGCGAAGGAGCGGACGATGGGCATCTTCGACAAGGCGAAGGACGTCGCCGAGGACGCTGGCGACAGGGCCAAGGACGTCGGCGAGAAGGCCGGCGAGCTCGCGGGCAAGGCGAAGGAGGCGATCAGCGCCCTCGCGGACGAGCACGGTGACAAGGTGACCGGGGCCGTGAACAAGGGCACTGACTACGTCGATGCAAAGACCGGCGGGCGGATCGTGAACGTCACGGACAAGGTCGACGACCTGACCGAGAAGGCGGTCGGCGCGCTCAAGTCCGGCAAGGGCGGCGGTACGGCTCCGCCGGCCGCCACCTGAGGAACGGTCAGGTCCAGGACGCGACGAGGTAGCCGACCCCGTACGGCGCGTCGTCGTAGTGCAGCCGCGCGCGCCACGGTCCGGGCCGGGCGGCGTGGAAGGCGGTACGCCACGCCGACCAGCCTTGGGCGCCGACCCGCTCCGCGTCGTGGTACGCGATCTTCAGCCCCGGTCCGGGGTCACCGCCGGCGAGCACCGCGGCGATGCGCGCGTCGAAGTCCGCTGCCTGCGGGTGGTACGACCCCGGGGCCTTCTCGGTGCGGGCCGCTGACCCGTCGCCCATCACCAGCAGGGCGATGCGCTCGGCGCGCTCGACGAGGGCCTGGGCCGCGGCCCGACGGTCGCCGGCCCCCTGCATCGGATCGAACCTGACATGCACCGCCTCACGCGGTCCGTCCCAGCCGCTGCGGGCCACCAGCCATGCCCCGATCGTCAACGACAGCGGTAGCACCGCCGTACCGTGCAGTCCGGGGCTCAACGGCACGTCGAGGTCGAGACCGTAGGGGTGCAGCCGGCCGACCGCATCGCCGGGCGGTGCGCCTTCCGCGCTCGCGCCCCCGAGGACGACGAGCAGCTCGGGGTCGCTCGCGAGCGCCGCGGCGAGCGCGGCATCGCACGCGGCACGCAAGCCGTCGAGCTCGGCTGCCGCGCCAGCGGCGACCTCGGGCACCAGCAGCGGTGGGTGCGGGCAGAAGGCGAGCGCGCTGATCACCTCGCCACCCTAGACAGCGCGCCGGCGGCCGCAGTCGTGCGTCCGGGGCCGCCGGGCCGCGACGGGAACCGCCGGGCGTCGGCTTCAGGAGGTCGGCAGCGACGGCATGCCGAGGCTGACGGGGGCCGGGCGCGCGGCATCCGCGGGACGCTCCTGTGCCGCCTGCCACGCGTCGCCGGCGCGGGTGCGGCGCACCGCGCGCACCGGGGCGTCCGAGACCAGGTGGTGGGGCGCCGCGTAGGTCACCTCGACCGTCACCAGGTCGCCGGGCCGCGGCGCGGTGCCGCCAGGAGTGAAGTGCACCAGCCGGTTGTCCGGGGCGCGGCCCGAGAGCCGCTGGGTCTCCCCGTCCTTGCGGCCCTCCCCCTCGGCGACGAGCAGCTCGAGCACCCGACCGACCTGACGCCGGTTCTCCGCCCACGCCACCTCGTCGACCAGGGCGGCGAGCCGCTGGTAGCGCTCCCCCACCACCTGTGCCGGCACCTGGTCCGGCATGGTCGCGGCAGGGGTGCCCGGGCGCGGCGAGTACTGGAAGGTGAACGCCGAGGCGAAGCGCGCCGCCCGTACGACCTCCAGGGTGGCCTCGAAGTCGGCGTCGCTCTCCCCCGGGAAGCCGACGATGATGTCGGTGGTGATCGCCGCGTCCGGCATGGCTGCGCGCACCCGGTCGATGATCCCGAGGTAGCGCTCGGACCGGTAGGAGCGGCGCATCGCGGCGAGCACCCGGTCCGACCCGGACTGCAGCGGCATGTGCAGCGAGGGCATCACGTTCGGGGTCTGCGCCATCGCCTCGATGACGTCGTCGGTGAAGTCCCGCGGGTGCGGTGAGGTGAACCGCACCCGTTCCAGCCCGTCGACCCCGCCGCACGCGCGTAGCAGCTTGGCGAAGGCGGACCGGTCGCCGAACTCGACCCCGTAGGCATTGACGTTCTGCCCGAGCAGGGTGACCTCGAGAACGCCCTCGGCCACGAGCGCCTGCACCTCCGCGAGGATGTCACCGGGGCGGCGGTCCTTCTCCCGGCCGCGCAGCGCAGGGACGATGCAGAACGTGCAGGTGTTGTTGCACCCGACGCTGATGGCGACCCAGGCGGCGTACGGCGATTCGCGGCGGGTGGGCAGTGTCGAGGGGAACGTCTCGAGCGACTCCAGGATCTCGACCTGCGCCTCGGCCGCGACGCGCGCACGCTCGAGCAGCACCGGCAGCGAGCCGATGTTGTGCGTGCCGAACACCACATCGACCCATGGCGCCCGGCGGGTGATCTCGCCGCGGTCCTTCTGCGCCAGGCACCCACCGACCGCGATCTGCATGCCGGGGTTGCGGTCCTTGACCGGCTTGAGCTGGCCGAGGTTGCCGTACAACCGGTTGTCGGCGTTCTCCCGTACCGCGCAGGTGTTGAACACCACGACGTCCGCCGGTGCGTCGTCCGCGGCACGGGCGTAACCGGCCTGTTCGAGCAGCCCGGCGAGCCGTTCGGAGTCGTGGACGTTCATCTGGCACCCGAAAGTGCGGACCTGGTACGTGCGTGCGCTGCTCATGACGCACCCAGGGTACGAGGTGGGTGCCCGGGCCCCGCTCAGACGCTGACGAGCACCTTCATGCCGAGCCCCTGGCGCAGCCGGCCGAAGGCATCGACGACCTGGTCGACGTCGATCTCCTCGACCCAGCCCTCGGTCGCGTACTCGCCCTGCGCCATCGCGGCGATCACCTCGTCGAAGTCCTGCGGCAGGTACGCGAGCGCGCCGACCACCTCGGTCTCGCCCATCACCAGCGCGGTCGGGTTGAACTCGAAGCCGCGCTCGTGGATCGCGACGATCACCAGGCGGCCGCCCGGCGTGAGTGCCGTGAGTGCGCTCGAGACGGCGGGCCCCACACCGGCCGCATCGAAGGCCACGTCGACACCGTCGCCGTCGGTGAAGTCGGCGACCGCGGCGCCGAGCCCGCCCGCGCCCGGGTCCGCCACGTCGGCGCCGAGGCGTGCGAGCACGTCCCGGCGTTCGGCGCTCGGCTCGGACACCAGCACGCGATCGACTCCGCGCGCGCGCAGCGCGAACCAGGTCCCGATGCCGATCGGGCCGGCCCCGGCGACCAGCGCTGATTGTCCGGGCTCGACCTTGCTCTGGCTGACGGCGTGCCAGGCGACCGCCATCGGCTCGACGAGCGCCCCCATCCGCAGGTCGACGTTCTCCGGCAGCGGGTGCAGTTTGTCCGCGGCGACCGTCGTGAACTCCGCCATCCCGCCGCCGTGACTGGAGATGCCGTGGAACCCGATGTGGCGACAGGCGTTGAACCGGCCGCGCCGGCATGCCGCGCACTGGCCGCAGTAGTACACCGGCCACACCGCGACGCGGTCGCCGACCGCGACGTTGCTCACCCCCTCGCCGAGCTCGACCACGGTGCCGGAGAACTCGTGGCCCAGCACCTGCGGCGGCAGCGAGCCGGTGACCGGATGGGGCTCGGTGAAGTCGATCCCCGCCGCCTCGGGGCTGTAGTAGATGTGCAGGTCCGACCCGCAGATGCCCGAGTGGCTGTTGCGCAGCTTCACCTGACCCCGCCCCGGCGCGGGCTCGTCGACCTGCTCGACCCGGACGTCCTCCTTGCCGTGGAACACCGCTGCTCGCATGCCGTCTCTCCCGTCGCTGCGAAAGCCCCTACGGACCTGTCCACCATCTCACCTGCGGACCGCACGTGCTCCTCGGCGAAGGACGCCGCTCGCCGCCACCTCGCGGGCCATCTCGAGCTCCTCGCGGGCGCTGACGACGAAGCTGCGCACGCCTGCGCCGGCGGCGCTGATCTCGGCGTCGTCGTGCGCGGCGGCGTTGCGCTCCCCATCGAGCTGCACGCCGAGGAACCGCAGCGCTGCCCCGGTGTCCGCCCGTACCGGTGCCGCGTGCTCGCCGACGCCGCCCGAGAACGCGAGTGCGTCGATACCGCCGAGCGCGCCGGCCATCGCCGCGATCGAGGTGACGAGGCGGTGCTCGTACACCGCGAGCGCGAGCCGCGCCGGCGGATCGGTGCGCTCGAGCAGTGCCCGCATGTCGCCCGTCCCTGCCAGCCCGCGCAGTCCGGAGCCGTGCTCGAGCTGCTCACCCAGGTCGGGCACGCGTTCGGCGAGCCAGAGCACCAGACCGGGGTCGAGGGAGCCGGAGCGGGTCGCCATCACCAGGCCCTCGAGCGGGGTGAAACCCATCGTGGTGTCGACCGAGCGGCCGTCGAGCACGGCGCAGAGCGAGGCACCGGCCCCGAGGTGACAGGTGACGATGCGGCGGGCGGCCGGCGCAAGCTCGCGTACCCGGCTCGCGACCCAAGCGTGCGCGAGTCCGTGGAACCCATAGCGGCGCAACGCATATCGCTCGGTCAGCTCGGCGGGAACGGCGTACGTCGCCGCGGCCGGCGGGATCGTCGCGTGGAACGCGGTGTCGAAGCACGCGACGTGGGGGACGTCGGGCACCTGTGTGCGCACGATGTCGAGCGCGCGCAGCGACTTCGGCTGGTGCAGCGGGGCGAGCCCGGTGAGCTCGCGCAGGTCCTGCTCGACGTGGTCGTCGATCAGCGTCGGCCGCACGTACCGGGTGCCGCCGTGCACGATCCGGTGCGCGACGGCGTCCAGGGGCGGCAATCGCTCGGGGAGCTCGTCCCAGCGGGCGACGACCTGCTCGCCGTCGAGCAGCACCAGCTTCAGGCTGGACGAGCCGGCGTTGACCGTCAGCAGCCGCATCAGCCCGGCCAGCTCCAGTCCGCGACCTCGGGCAGGTCCTCCCCGTGGTCACGCGTCCACTGCCGGGCGCGCAACCGGGTGTCGGCCATGCGCTGGCGCAGATGACCGGCTGCCGAGGCGAGGCCCGGCACCCGGTCGATGACGTCCATGACCAGGTGGTAGCGGTCGAGGTCGTTGAGCATCACCATGTCGAAGGGGGTCGTGGTGGTGCCCTCCTCCTTGTAGCCGCGCACGTGCAGGTGGTCGTGCCCGGTGCGGCGGTAGGTGAGGCGGTGGATCAGCCACGGATAACCGTGGAACGCGAACACCACCGGCCGGTCGGGTGTGAACACCGCGTCGTACTCGGCATCGCTCATCCCGTGCGGGTGCTCGCTGGGCGGCTGCAGCCGCATCAGGTCGACGACGTTCACGACGCGCACCCGCAGGTCGGGCAGGTGCTCGCGCAGCAGCGCCGCCGCCGCCAACGTCTCGAGCGTCGGTACGTCGCCGGCGCAGGCGAGCACCACGTCCGGGTCGCCGCCGTCGCGGTCGGTGCTCGCGAACTCCCAGATGCCCACGCCGCGCACGCAGTGACGGATCGCCTCGTCCATCGCGAGCCATTGCGGCGCCGGCTGTTTCCCGGCGACCACCACATTGATGTAGTCCTTGGTGCGCAGGCAGTGATCGGCGACCGACAGCAGCGTGTTGGCGTCCGGCGGCAGGTAGACGCGGATGACCTCGGGCTTCTTGTTCAGCACCACGTCGAGGAAACCCGGGTCCTGGTGGGTGAAACCGTTGTGGTCCTGGCGCCACACGTGACTGGACAGCAGGTAGTTGAGCGACGCGATCGGTGCGCGCCACGGCAGCCGGCGACTCACGTACAACCATTTCGCGTGTTGGTTGAACATCGAGTCGACGATGTGGGTGAACGCCTCGTAGCAGTTGAACAGCCCGTGCCTGCCGGTCAGCAGGTAGCCCTCGAGCCAGCCCTGGCACTGGTGCTCGCTGAGCACCTCCATCACCCGGCCGTCCGGGGCGAGGTGCTCGTCGGTCTCCAGGCGCTGCGCGAGCCAGGTGCGGTCCGTGGCGTCGAAGACGTCCTGCAACCGGTTCGACGCCGTCTCGTCGGGGCCCATCAGCCGGAAGTTGAGCGGGTTGTCGCGGATCACGTCACGCAGGTAGCCGCCCAGCCGATGGGTCGCGGAGGCGGACGTGGCACCGGGGGTATCGACCGGTACGGCGTAGTCGGTGAAGTCGGGAAGCACCAGGTCGCGCAGCAACTTTCCGCCGTTGGAATGCGGATTGGCGCTCATCCGCCGCTCACCCGCGGGGTTCAGGTCGCGCACGGCGGCGACCGGCGTTCCCTCGGCGTCGAAGAGCTCCTCCGGCCGGTACGAGCGCAGCCACCGTTCGAGCTGTGCCAGGTGCTCGGGGTTCTCCCGTACGCCGGGCAGCGGGACCTGGTGCGCGCGCCAGGTCCCTTCGACCGGCTCGCCGTCCACCTCGCGCGGCCCGGTCCAGCCTTTGGGCGTCCGCAGCACGATCATCGGCCAGCGCGGCGGGGTGTCGAGGCGCCCGCCGCTGCGCGCCTGCCGCTGGATCGCGGCGATGCCGTCCATGCACCGGTCGAGGGCGGCGGCCATCGCCGGGTGCACCTGTGCCGGGTTCGAGCCGGACACCACCACCGGGTCGTACCCGAAGCCGCGCAGCATCCCGAGCAGGTCCGCCTCGGGGACCCGCGCGAGCACCGTCGCGCTGGCGATCTTGTAACCGTTCAGGTGCAGGATCGGCAGCACCGCGCCGTCCCGTACCGGGTCGAGGAACTTGTTCGAGTGCCACGCGGTCGCGAGCGGCCCGGTCTCCGCCTCGCCGTCACCGACGATGCACGCCACGACCAGGTCCGGGTTGTCGAACGCGGCGCCGTACGCGTGCGCGAGCGAGTAGCCGAGTTCGCCGCCCTCGTTGATCGAGCCCGGGGTCTCCGGGGCGGCGTGGCTCGGGATGCCGCCGGGGAAGGAGAACTGCCGGAACAGCCGGCGCATGCCCGTCGCGTCCTGCGAGACGTGCGGGTAGATCTCGCTGTACGTCCCCTCGAGCCAGGCGGCCGCCACGACGGCGGGGCCTCCGTGGCCGGGACCGACGACGTACATCAGGTCCAGGTCACGTGCGCGGATCGCGCGGGACAGGTGCGCGTAGCAGAACGTGAGGCCGGGCGTGGTGCCCCAGTGGCCGAGCAGGCGCGGTTTGATGTCGGCCGGGCGCAGCGGATCGCGCAGCAGCGGGTTGTCCAGCAGGTAGATCTGCCCGACCGACAGGTAGTTCGCGGCGCGCCACCAGGCATCGACGCTGGCGAGTGACGGGACGGAGCGGTCGGGGTGCGCGGCCGGTGCCGCGGCGGTCGTCGTGCTCACCTCATCGACAGTAGGCGCGGGGCGGCGTTGCCGCTTCCGGGGATCTCGTCTTGACCTTGACGTGGCGTCAACGTCTAGCGTCGCTGCGCGGAAGGAGGACGTGATGGAACGCTCGATCCAGCAGCTCGCACGGCTCGCCGGTACGACCAGTCGCACGCTGCGGCACTACGACGACGTCGGTCTGCTCCCGCCGAGCCGGACCGGTGGCAACGGGTACCGCTACTACGACGACGCCGCGCTGCTGCGCCTGCAGCGGATCCTGCTGCTGCGCGAGCTCGGCCTCGGGCTTCCCGCGATCGCCGCGGTGCTCGACCGCGAGACCGACCCCGCTCGCGCGCTGCGTGCCCATCTGGACTGGTTGCAGGCCGAGCAGCAGCGGCTAGCGCGCCAGATCGCCTCCGTACGCCACACCATCGACACTCTCGAGCAAGGAGAAGAACTCATGGCGCAGAACATGTTCGACGGCTTCGACCACACGCAGTACAAGGAGGAGGTCGAGCAGCGCTGGGGCACGGACGCGTACGCCCGCAGTGATGGCTGGTGGCGCGGGCTCGGCGCCGCGGGGCAGCAGGAGTGGAAGGCACACTCCGCGCGGCTGATACAGGACTGGGTCGCCGCGGCCGCGTCCGGTGAGGCGCCCGAAGGCCCGCACGCGCAGGAACTCGCCGCCCGGCACGTGGACTGGCTGCGCGCCGTACCCGGGACACCTGCCGCCGAGCCGGACGGCGACCTGAAGGCGTACGTCACCGGGCTCGGTGACATGTACGTCGCCGACTCCCGGTTCGCTGCCAACTACGGCGGCGAGGCGGGCGCGACCTTCGTCCGCGACGCCCTGCGCGCGTACGCCGACCAGCAGCTGTGACCCCCACCTTCACGACGTCACTGTCCTGGTGGTCGGGAATGAGCCCGAATCCGGGCCGTAAACGACCACCGGGACAGTGACGTCGGTACGTGCGGTCAGCGGGCCAGCCCGGTCGCGCGGGACTCGCGTACGACGGTGACGCGGATCTGACCGGGGTAGGTGAGCTCGGACTCGATCTGGTGGGCGATGTCGCGGGCCAGCACCTGGGCGGCGATGTCGTCGACGACGTCGGGCAGCACGGCGACCCGGACCTCCCGGCCGGCCTGCATCGCGAATACCTTGTCGACACCGGTGTGGGCGAGCGCGATGGACTCCAGGCGCTCGAGGCGCTCCACGTAGTGCTCCAGCGACTCGCGCCGCGCGCCGGGCCGCCCGCCGCTCATCGCGTCGGAGGCCTGGGTGAGGACCGCCTCGAGCGTGCGCACCTCGACCTCGTTGTGGTGCGCCTCGATCGCGTGCACCACGTCCTCGTTCTCGCCGTAGCGGCGCGCGACCTCCGCACCGACCAGGGCGTGGCTGCCCTCCACCTCATGGGTGAGCGCCTTGCCGACGTCGTGCAGGACGGCGCACCGCTTGGCGTGCTCGATCGGCAGCCGCAGCTCGGCCGCCATCACCCCGGCCAGGTGCGCGCACTCCACGAGGTGGCCAAGGACGTTCTGGCCGTACGAGGTGCGGTACCGCAGCCGACCGAGCAGGGCAATCAGGTCAGGGTGGACATCACCCAGCCCGAGCTCGTGCCAGGCGTCCTCCCCGGCGCGTATGCAGCGGGCGTCCACCTCGAGCCGGCTCTTCTCGTACACCTCCTCGATCCGGCTGGGCTGGATGCGCCCGTCGGTGACGAGGGCCTCCAGCGTCCGCCGGGCCACCTCGCGGCGTACCGGGTCGAAGCACGACAGCAGCACGGCCTCCGGGGTGTCGTCGATGACGACGTTGACGCCGGTGACCGCCTCGAAGGTACGGATGTTGCGGCCTTCGCGGCCGATGATGCGGCCCTTCATCGAGTCGTCGGGCAGGTGCAGCACCGAGACCGTCGACTCCGCGGTCTGCTCGGAGGCGACCCGTTGCACCGCCAGCGTGACGATCCGTCGCGCGCGGTCCTCGCCCTGCTCGCGCGCCTCCCGCTCGATCTCCCGTACCGTCACGGCCGCTTCCCGCTTGGCCTGGGCCTCGACGCTCGACACCAGTTCCGCGCGCGCCTGTTCGGCGGTCAGCGAGGCCACGCGTTCGAGTTCCGCGACCAGGCGCGCCTCGGCGCCGGCCACCTCCGCCTCCCGGGCGGCAAGGTCGGCGTCGCGCTGGTGGAGCGACTGCTCGCGTTCGGTGAGGCGGGCGAACTCGGCGTCGAGCCGGGACTCGCGCTCGAGCAGCCGGGTGTCGCGCCGATCCGCCTCGTCGGCCCGCCGCGCCACCTCGGCGCGCTGGGCCGCGGCCTCGCCTTCCGCGCTCGCGCGGCGCTCCGTGAGCCGGGCCAACTCGGCCTCGAGACTGCGCCGCTCGGCCTCGGTACGGCTGCGCATCGCGGCCGCGTCGGCTGCCGCCGCCTCCCGCAACTGGTCGGCCTCTTGCTCGGCCCGCGCGAGCTGTTGCTGCGCCTGCGCCGTGGCGGCGGCGAGCTCGGCCTGCGCTCGTTCGCGGCCGGCCGCCTCCGCACGCTCCTCGACGGCGCGGGTGCGACGGGCGGCCGCCACCAGGACGGCGACGAGCGCGCCGAGCACGGCCACGAGCAGGACGGACAGGACCACGTCGAGCGTGCGCACGGTCCACCTCCGTCAGCTCCGGAGACGGCACACGTACGCCACAGCGGCACGACTCAGGTCGCGCAGCAGGTCAAGGGCACCGGCTTGCGCCGGAGGTCGGTGCGTCGTCTCTGCCCGGGGCGGCCCGGGCGGTGTCTGGTGCGCTCAGGCTAGTACGCGAGCAAGGCCCGTACCCGCGACCCGGCACGAACCGGCGAGCCGGGCCTCAGGTGCCCGCCGGGGTGAGCACCGGCTCGGCCCGCCCGTCGTCACCGCTGCCGTCGCCCTCGTCGATGTCGTCGACCGGCTCGTAGTCGTCCTCGGACTCGACCGCGACGTGCGGGAGCACCCGCGCCAGCGGACCGGGCAGCCACCAGTTGGCCTTGCCGATGATCGTCATGAGCGCGGGGATGAGCACCAGGCGGACGACGAAGGCGTCGACCAGGATCGCGGTGGACAGCGCCAGCCCGAACACCTTGATCGTCGAGTTGCTGCCGAAGATGAAGGCGGCGAACACGCTCGTCATGATCGCGGCCGCGATGGCGACGACCCGGCCGCTGCCGGCGAGCCCCCGGCGGATCGCCGTCCGGTTGTCCCGCGTGTGCGCCCACTCCTCCTGCATCCGGCTCACCAGGAACACCTGGTAGTCCATCGAGAGCCCGAACAGGATCGCGAACACCATCACCGGCAGGAACGGCAGGATCGGCCCGGTCGAGCTGACGCCGAAGAACGACGCCGCCCATCCCAGCTGGAATACCGCGACCGTCACGCCGAGCGCGACCCCGAGCGACAACAGGCTGGTGAGCGCGCCCAGCAACGGCACGAGCACCGAGCGGAACAGGAACACCAGGGCGAGGAAGCCGAGTCCCACCACGACGAGCAGGAACAGCGGCAGCGCGTCGGCCAGCACCGCAGAGAAGTCCGCGGTGATCGCCTGGGTGCCGCCCACGTACGCCGTCGAGCCGGTGCCCGCGGTCGCGGTCGGGATCACCTCGTCGCGCAGCTGGTGCAGCAGGTCGGTCGTGGCCGCGTCCTGCGGCGCCGTGGTGGGTACGACCTGGATCGCCGTGGCGGTCGCATCGGCGGCGGGCGGCAGACCAGCAGCGACAGCCACGCCCGGTGTCTGGTTGAGCGCCCCGACGAGCTTGCCGAACGCGGCCTGGTTGGCCTGGGCGTCCCCGGTGAACTCCTGGGCGATGAAGAACGGGCCGTTCACGCCCGGGCCGAAGCCTTCGGCGACGAGGTCGTACGCCGTCCGCTCCGGCTTGCCGAGCGGTGCCCCCGAGTCGTCGGGGAACCCCAGCCGCATCGCGAACGTGGGCAGCGAGACCAGGACGAGGAACACGAGCGCGACGATCGCCGCGAGCCAGGGCCGCTGCTGGATCCAGTTGCCATACCGGGCGAACGCATTGCCGTGGTGCACCCGGTCCGCCCGGCGCCGGCCCAGGGTGGCCCGCCACAGCAGGCCCAGCAGGGTGACGGGGAGGACGAGCACCTGGCCGAGGGTCCGGAACACGACGGCGCCGGTGTGCAGCGGACCGTCGCGGCGCGTCTTGCTCACCGCCTCGTCCTCGTTGATCCAGGACATCCGCCCGGCGAACGCCCGGGTGCCGAGCAGGGACAGCGCCGCCGGCAGCAGCAGCAGCGAGCTGATCGCGACCATCAGGACCATCGCTGCGGACGCCACCGCGAGGCCGTTGAAGAAGCTGATCCGCATGAGGAACAGACCCAGCAGCGCGATGACCACGGTGCCCGCCGCGAACTGGACCGCCCGGCCCGAGGTGTTGACCGACTCGAGGGCGGCGGCCCGCGGGCTGCGGCCGCGTTGGAGCGCCTCGCGGTAACGGTTGATGACGAACAGCGCGTAGTCGATCCCGACCCCGAGCCCGATCATCGTGGCGAGCATCGGGGCGAAGGTCGCGACGTCGAGGAACCGGGCGACGAACGGCAGGAGCAACCCGGTGGTGACACCGGCCGCCAGGACCGCCGACAGGATCGGCAGGAACGCACCGAGCAACGAGCCGAAAGCGAACAGCAGGATCACGAGCGCCACCAGCACGCCGATGGACTCCGAGGACGGCTCTTCCATCCCCGCGAAGGTGAAGATCTCCCCGCTCACCCCGACGACGACACCGTCAGTACCGTCGAGCGCGGTGATCTCGTGCAGCACCTTGACGACGTCGGTCTGCGGCACGTCGTCGTACTTGCCCGTGAACGCGATGGTGCCGTAGCCGATGGGGTGGTCCGGGCTCAGCCCGGCCGCGCCGAACGCGGCGAGGGCCCGCTTTGCCTGCGGGGTGTCCGGGATCAGACCCTGCTGGCCCGACCCGTCGTCCTGCTGACCGGCCCGGCCCTGCTGATCAGCCTGGCCCTGCTGACCGGCCTGGCCCTGCTGACCGGCCTGGTCCTGCTGGCCGGTCTGGCCCTGCTGCCCGGACTGGGCTGCGGCAGGGTCGGCGGGCGGGCAGTCCTTCCCGACCGGCGCGCCGTACGGGGTGATGACGCACGCGACCGCCGGTACGGCCGCGACCCGCTCGGCGAGACCGTTGATCGCGGCCACGGTCGCGGCGTCCTTGGGGTCGCCGGCCTCGGCCTTCCACACCAGCCGCCCGGTCACCGCGTCGAAGGAGGAACCTCCTCCGGGCAGGTCCTTGAGCAACTGCTGGGCGGTCGTGGACTCGGTGTCGGGCATCTCGAAGGTGTCGCGGTAGACACCGGCGAACTTCGTGCCGAGGACCGCGAACAGCGCGACGAGCAGCAGCCAGGCTCCGATACCCCAGATCGGATGCCGGACGGCCCAGCGGGAGACGCGGCCCATTGTCACTTCCTTCTCAAGATGTCCGTCCGCCCACGGCGCGCGGCGCCGGTCGCGGGAGAGCCGCACCAGCGGTGCGGGCCGGGAGAGACAGTAGGTTATATGCCCGACACATGCAATCCTGTTACCCCTGAGCCGGACGGGAGGAGGACGCGATGGTGCCGGTTACCGGAGCGGGACGCGCCGGTAAGGACGACGGGGGCGGTGCGCAGGGTTCCCCGCAGCTGACCGACGAGCTGGTCGACGGTCTGGACCGGGCGTTCCGGCGGCTGCGCCGGTCGCTGGTGCGCCCGACGACGGTGGACATGGCGATCCCCTCCCTCGGCCGGCCGCTCGAGCTCGCGAAAGTGCTCGCCCTCGACGCGGTGCACGAGCTCACGACCGGCGATGGTCCGGTCAGCGTCAAAGACGTCGCGGCGACCCTGCGTCTCGAGCACTCCACGGTCAGCCGGCTGATGGGCGAGCTCGAGAACGACGGTCTGCTGGTCCGCGGCGTGGACGAACGTGACCGGCGCCGCGCCACGCTGGCGCTGACCGCCACCGGCGCCGCCGTGGTGGCCGACACGGCGCGGATGCGCCGCCTCGTGACGCGCACCATGCTGGCGGACTGGGACGCCGCCGACGTGCGTACCCTCACGCGGCTACTCGCCCGGATCGCGGACACCGCAGCCGACCGGCTGGAGGCGCTACCGGCGCTGGTGGAGGCCGAGCTGGAGGTCGTGCTCCGCCTGCCGCACTGAATTCCCGCACCGGGCTCCCGCACTGGGCTCCCGCACGGGCCGGCCCGACACCGGTCGCGGCGGGCACCCGGTGGCGGCACCGACGCGCGCTACTCCCCCCGCTCGGCCAGTTCGCTGAGCGGACCGTCGAGGCCGTCGAGGAAACGCCGATCCTGCGGGTCCACGTCCGGTTCCAGTGCGAGCTGCTCACGCACCACCCGGGTGGCGAGTCCGGGCGGGTAACCCTTGCGGGCGAGCATCCCCACCAGCCGCCGGGTGCGCGTGGCGACCGGAAGGCCGCGCGTCGCCCGCAGCTTGGCGTCGACCAGCTCGCGCGCCCGTTCCTCCTCGTCGTGCGCGTCGATCTGCGCGAGCGCCTCGGCGGCGACCTCGTCCTCGACCCCGCGCGCCTGCAGCTCCCGGGCCACCGCCCGCCGTGACAACCCCCGTCCCTCGTGACGAGCGCGCACCCACGCCTCCGCGTACGCGGCGTCGTCCACCAGGTCGACCGTCGCGAACCGGTCCACGACCGCCGCTGCGACCTCGGGCGCGACACCCTTGCCGGTGAGCATGGTCGTCAACTGGTAACGGGTACGCGGACCACGCGCCAGCGCGCTGAGCACGTAGCCGCGTGCCGCGTCGTACCCGTCCGAGGGCGGCCCTCCGGAAGGGCCTGCGCCCGTCCGGCGGCCGGCCGCGCCCCGCACCGTCCGCACGCCGATCAGATGTCGATCGGTGCCGGCTCGGCCAGGTCCACGTCGAGGTCCCCGGCCTCGGCGTCGAGCTGAGCGCCGATGCCGAGCTTCTCCAGGATCCGCTTCTCGAGCTCGTTGGCGAGGTCGGGGTTGTCCTTGAGGAAGTTCCGGGAGTTCTCCTTGCCCTGCCCGAGCTGGTCGCCCTCGTAGGTGTACCAGGCGCCGGACTTGCGCACCAGGCCGTGCTCCACCCCCAGGTCGATCAGCCCGCCCTCCCGGCTGATGCCCTGGCCGTAGAGCATGTCGAACTCGGCCTGCCGGAACGGCGGGCTGCACTTGTTCTTCACGACCTTGACGCGGGTGCGGTTGCCCACTGCGTCGGCGCCGTCCTTGAGGGTCTCGATGCGGCGCACGTCCAACCGGACCGAGGCGTAGAACTTCAGCGCCTTGCCGCCCGTCGTCGTCTCGGGGCTGTTGTGCACCATGACGCCGTCGACAAAGTAGTTGTGTGTGCCTTCGATCTCCAGATCGAAGCGGTGCATCGACCTGGTCGGAGGCTTGACGTGGATGTCGAGGATGCGGGCCGGCACGGGGTAGAGCTCAGGTTCGACGAACTCCGGTTGGACGGCGAACTGCCCGCGGTAGCGCTCGAGCAGCTTGTACTGCATTGACGGATGGACGTATGGGGCAATGATCGCGTGCAACTTGGCGGTCTCGTCTTTGGGGAAGACCAGGTTCGCCTGCTTGCGCGGTCCGCGAAGTACCAGGCGGGGATGAAGGTCGTACGCTCCTGCCAGGTGCTCGACGAGCCAGCGTCGGCTCTCCGGATTGATCGCCTCGATGCAGATCTGGCTGCGTCCCGAACCGTCCTTCGTTCGCTGCTGTACACCCTTGGCCCGCACGGCGAACGTGCCGTCGTCCATGTACCAGACCGCGAGCGCCAGCGGGGTGAGCGCCTTGAGGTAGTCCCAGGAAAGCACCTTCTTGCCGCCGATGTAGACCGCCTCACGCAGCTCGGCCAGCTCCGGGAGCGGGGTGAGGTCGACGAACGTCGCACCTGCGGCATTGGTCGTCCGGGACTGCCGGATGTTCGCGAACATCGACGCCTTCCAGTCGAGATACTCGACCTGCTTGGCCCCATGCCCCATCCGGTAACGAGTCCCGTTGCATCCCTTGGTGTTCGGGGACAACGCGCCATCACCCATCAGGCCGCCGAGGATCATCTGCCACTGCGTCGGGCTCAGTCGACGTGGCTCGACGACCATCACCCGGTCGCCGGCCGCGAGATCGCCTGCCTCGCGGTAGCCGCCCGGCGTGCGAATCAGGTGGTTCGCGGTGGCTGCGAACTGCGCACGACCGTTCCCACCGGACTTCCCCACGGTGAACTGCAGGAACTCGTCGGTCACACCGTTGTCGAACCAGTTCGTGATACGGCGCGGCACGACCCGGTCCGTCTCGGGGTCGTACGACATGACCTCGACGTCCAGCTTCTGATTGACGATCTTGCCGATCTTCTCCTGGGAGCCATCGGCGAGAGTCACCTTCGTCCCATAGGACATGCAACCGAAGAAGACCCCGATCTTCTCCCGCAGCTGGTTGATGAAGATCGCCGTGGTCCCGGAACTGGACAGCGCACCGGTGATCTTGCGCAGCGCCTGCGACATCAGCCGGGCCTGCAGCCCGACGTGACTGTCGCCCATCTCGCCCTCGATCTCCGCCTTGGGCACCAGTGCCGCGACCGAGTCGATGACGATGAGGTCGAGCGCGCCGGAGCGGATCAGCATGTCGGCGATCTCGAGGGCCTGCTCGCCGTTGTCGGGCTGGCTGACCAGCAACGCGTCGGTGTCGACCCCGAGCGCCTTGGCGTAGTCGGGGTCGAGGGCGTGCTCGGCGTCGATGATCGCCGCGATCCCGCCTGCCGCCTGCGCACTCGCGATCGCGTGCAGCGCCAGGGTGGTCTTCCCGGACGCCTCCGGTCCGTATATCTCCACGATGCGCCCGCGCGGCAGCCCGCCGATGCCGAGCGCGACGTCGAGCGCGATGGAGCCGGTCGGGATCACCTCCATGGGGGCGCGACCCTCCTCGCCCATGCGCATGACCGAGCCCTTGCCGAACTGCCGCTCGATCTGGCTCAGCGCGGTGTCGAGCGCCTTCTCGCGGTCGGGGGCGGCGCCACCGGGGGTGCGGGGTGTGGGAGCCATGGGCGGGACCTCTCTCGTCGGCTCGGTCGGCATGCCTCCGGTCGAGGCAGCACCGAGGAACCTACGACTGGGGTCCGACAACGGTGTCTCGACCGGGCGGGGGTGTGGACGACGCGGCAGCGGCCGTCGTTGTGGACACCACTCTACGTCGAACGGGTGTTCGAAGCGCGTGCGACACGCCCACGTGCCGGTGACCGCGTCACTGTGCGCAAGAGACACGCCCGTCGCCAGGCCGGGGGTCCGCACGATTGGCCCAGGTGATCATGGTCTGCACGGGAACGGCGACCGCAACCACACGTCGGTCCAGCGCGGTCGAGACCTTCGTGAGGGCGGTCTGAGTCGAACGAGCGGACGCAACCAGCCGTCGGTCGAGCGTGGTCGAGACCATGATCACCGGCGTGGTCTCGACCACGCTCGACCACCGACGGGTAGGCCCCAAGGGCAGGCCGGTCCTGCAGCGCCCGACGGCGCCGCGGGCTGACGCCGGCTACGAGGCGTCGGGGTTGCGGACGAACAGTGCGAACCGCGTGCCCTGGTCGTCGGTGCAGTCGCTCCACGGGCCGTACCCGCCGTCGTCCTGCGGGTCGCTCGCCGTCCCGCCGAGCTCGCGTACCGTCGCGATCGCTGCGTCCATGTCCTCGACGCCGAAGGCAAGGGTCCCGATCTTCCGGTCCGACGGGGCGAGGCCGCCCCAGGGCTCGGACTCCATGACGTGCACACCGCCGAGGGAGCCGGGCGGGCTGAACGTCCAGCCGAGCAGCCGGCCGTAGAACGCCTTCGCACGCTCGACGTCCGTGACGGGCAGCGACCAGTAGGTGAGCTGTGCGGGAGTTGTCATCGCGCCTCCTCAGGGGGTTTGTGTACGCGTATACGTTACCGGTCGAGAGCATGCCGTCAAGCGCGGAGCAGGCCGTCGACCAGCGCCTGCATCCCGGCCCGTACGTCGTGATGGCTCCGGGCCTGCGGCCAGCGTGCCGCCGTCTGCGCCAGCAGTGGCAGCTGCCCGGCATCCGGTGCCCGTACCGCCGCGTCCTGCACCGTCGGACGCGCGAGCCGCGCCTTCGTCGCGGCCGACCGATGCTTGATCAGCAGGTCCCCGACGACGTACCGCCAGCAGGTCTGGTACGCGTCGACCGCCGCGTCCGGCGCGAGCCCGGCTGCGACGAACGCGGCGAGCACCTCCTCGATCGTCGGCAGGATGCGCGGGGCGTACAGGTCGCCGCGCGAGAGCGCCTCCAGCACCCACGGTCGCGCGTCGAGCTCGGCGTGCAGCCAGAGCATCAGCCCCACCGCGCGAGCCGCCGGGTCGGTGGGCAGGCGCGGGCGGCGCAGGCCGTCCACCTGCCGGTCCAGTACCGCGACGAGCAGCGCGTCCTTGTCGGCGAAGTGCCGGTAGAGCGCCATCGGCGTGACGCCGAGATCGGCCGCCAGCGCGCGCATGGAGACCCCGTCCGCGCCCGACGCTCCCGCTCGTGCCTCCGCCGCGTCGAGGATCGCGTCGCGGTCCAGCGTGGCGGGCCGCCCCCGCCTGCCCGTACCGCGCACCGTCACGCGGGAAGTCTCGCAGCCTGCGTACGCGGCTCGCCCCGCTCGTTCAGCGGTCCTTGGCAGGGAGCTCCAGGACCCGGTGCACGGCACGCCACACGACGAGCGCGTCCTCACCCTGCTCCAGCGCCTGCTCGACGGTACGTCCACCGAGCTCGGCCAGGACCTGGTCGTGCGCCCATGACCGGGCGTAGCCCGGTGGGAGCGCTTGCTCCATCCGTTCCCAGAAGTCCGTCAGCCGCACCGTAGAAGCCTTGCACACGCTCACGGCACGGCCCGGCGCCGCCGCCTGCTCAGGCCGGCGGTTCGGTGGGTGGCGTGGTCGGCGGGGTGGCCGCCGGCGGGGTACCGCCCCCGGCGGGACCGGCGCCGCCTACCGGCGGGCCGGCAGCACCAGCAGCACCCACGACAGCCGGCGTCGGGCTCTTGCGACGCGCCAGGAGCACGATCGCGCCGACCACCAGCAGCACCAGCACGACCCCGCCGATGACGAGCGGGACCAGCAGCGTCGAGCCGGCGCCACCCGCACCCTCCGCCTTCGCCTTGGCCTTGATTGCGAGGTTCTCGCCGGCCTTGGGAGTCCAGACCACGGTGGTGCCCTCGAGCGTGCCGTTGTGCTCGACGACCTCGCCGGGGAAGGTGACCGCCACACGGATGTCGAAGCCCGCGGCGAGCGCATCGCCGAGGCCACTCAGGTCGCCCAACTCGGAGTTGCCGTTGTCGGGGTTGCCGTTGTCGGGGTTGCTGTCATCCGAGTTGCTGGTGTCCGAGTTGGCGCTGACCTCGCTGAGGTCGAGGTTGCCGTCGACGACGAAGAACTCGCCGTCCCGGGCGATCTTGAAGTCCTCGTTGTCGAACTCGCTCACCGGCACGTCCGAGAACGTGTACCGCTGGCCGTACTTGCCGTCCTGGTCGTACACCTCGGTGGACACCGAGCCGCTGGCAGGCGCTGTCGGGAACGGCCCCTCTCCCGAGAACTCCTTGAACGCGTCCTCCGGCGACTGCCCGCCCATCGACAGCAGCGACTTGTCGACGGCCATCAGCACGCTTCCGTCGACCTTGTCGTCCGACCTGACGTTCACCGCCATGTCGACCTTGAGGCAGCCGGTGAGGGCCAGGACGACCGCCGCGGCGCCGGCCGCGAGCGGGATCGCACGCCGCAGCCGGCTACGGGGACGGTGGGACGGAGTCGGAGAGTGGCTCATGCGCAAGGGATCTTGACACATGCGTACGCGCGTACTCCACCCGGCCCCTGGAGAGCCGCTGGGCGCTGTCGGCCGTTCGGGTGAGGATGGGCGTTGTGCACGAGGTCGTGAACCGGTTCTCCGCGCCCACCCGGGCCTGGTTCGCCTCGGCCTTCGCCGAGCCGACAGCCGCCCAGGTGGGCGCGTGGGAGGCGGCGAGCAGCGGGCATCACGCCCTGGTCGTGGCGCCGACCGGCTCCGGGAAGACGTTGGCAGCGTTCCTGTGGGCGCTCGACCGGCTGGCGAACGAGCCGGTCCCCGGCGAGGCGCGCCGCCGCTGCCGGGTCCTCTACATCTCCCCGTTGAAGGCGCTCGCGGTCGACGTCGAGCGCAACCTGCGCAGCCCGCTCGCCGGGATCCGCCGGGAGGCGGCGCGCCTGGGCCTCTCGGAACCCGCGATCAGCGTCGGCATCCGCTCCGGCGACACCCCTGCCGACGAGCGCCGGCGGTTCGCGACCAGACCGCCCGACGTGCTCATCACGACCCCGGAGTCGTTGTTCCTCCTGCTCACCTCCCAGGCACGCGAGTCGCTGCGCGGGGTGCGCACGGTGATCCTCGACGAGGTCCATGCCGTCGCCGGCACCAAGCGCGGCGCCCACCTCGCGGTGAGCCTCGAACGGCTCGACGAACTGCTCGAGCGTCCGGCGCAACGGATCGGTCTGTCGGCGACCGTACGACCGGTGGACGAGGTCGCGACCTTCCTCGCCGGCGGACGCGCCGTCGAGGTGGTCCACCCGCCCTCCGACAAGACCTTCGACCTGTCGGTCGTCGTCCCGGTCGAGGACATGGCCGAGCTCGGCCGTCCCACCGGCGAGGTGCACGGCTCGGCGGCCGGAGCGGTGGAGCGCACGTCGATCTGGCCGCACGTCGAGGCTCGGCTGGTCGACCTGGTGACGGCGCACCGCTCGACCATCGTGTTCGCCAACTCGCGTCGGCTCGCTGAACGGATCACCGCACGGATCAACGAGATCTGGGCCGAGCGGACCTGCGGAGAACATGCCGGTGACGCTGCGGCACCTGCGCAGCTGATGGGCCAGTCCGGATCCAGCGCCGGAGCGGCGCCGGTCCTCGCCCGCGCGCACCACGGCTCGGTGAGCAAGGAGCAGCGGGCCCTGATCGAGGAGGACCTGAAGTCCGGCCGGCTGCCCGCCGTCGTGGCGACCAGCAGCCTGGAGCTGGGGATCGACATGGGCGCTGTGGACCTGGTGGTGCAGGTCGAGTCGCCGCCCTCGGTGGCGAGCGGCCTGCAGCGCATCGGGCGAGCGGGGCACCAGGTCGGTGCCGTCAGCACGGGGGTGATGTTCCCCAAGCACCGTGGTGACCTGGTGCCCGCGGCGGTCACCTCCGAGCGCATGACGGCAGGGGCGATCGAGGCGATCCGGATGCCCCGCAACCCGCTGGACGTGCTCGCACAACAGGTTGTCGCGATGTGCGCCCTCGAACCTTGGGCGGTCGACGACCTGCTGGCCGTCGTACGGCGTGCGGCGCCGTTCGCCTCGCTGCCGCAGGCCGCGTTCGACGCCACCCTCGACATGCTGGCGGGCCGCTATCCGAGTGACGAGTTCGCCGAACTGCGGCCCCGCCTGGTCTGGGACCGGGTCGCGGGCACGCTGACCGGGCGTCCGGGTGCGCAACGCCTCGCCGTCACCAGCGGCGGCACCATCCCCGACCGCGGCAGTTTCGGAGTATTCCTCATCGGCGAGAAGGCCTCCCGCGTCGGCGAGCTGGACGAGGAGATGGTCTACGAGTCCCGCGTCGGGGACGTATTCACGCTGGGCGCCTCGAGCTGGCGGATCGAGGACATCACTCACGACCGGGTCCTCGTCTCCCCGGCTCCCGGCGTGCCGGGCCGGCTGCCCTTCTGGCACGGCGACTCTCCCGGCCGTCCGTACGAGCTGGGGGCCGCTGTCGGAGAGTTCCTGCGCGACGCAGCCGGCAGGAAGCTCGAAACGCGGCTGCAGCGGGCCGGCCTCGACCCGCTCGCACGGCAGAACCTGCTGGCGTACCTGGATGAACAGCGCAAGGCGACCGGGCACCTCCCCGACGACCGCACGATCGTCGTGGAGCGGTTCCGCGACGAGCTCGGCGACTGGCGGGTCGTCGTGCACTCCCCCTTCGGGGCGCAGGTGCACGCGCCGTGGGCGCTCGCCTTGAGCGCCCGGCTGCGCGAGCGCTACGGCATGGACGCCCAGACCATGCACGCCGACGACGGGATCGTGCTGCGCCTGCCGGACACCGAGGACGACGAGACTGCGTTCGCCGAGCTGCTGGGCCTGCTCGTCGTGGAACCGGACGAAGTCGAACCGTTGGTGACCGCCGAGGTTGCTGGCTCCGCATTGTTCGCCTCCCGGTTCCGGGAGGCGGCGGCCCGGGCGCTGCTGCTCCCACGGCGAGACCCCGGTCGGCGAAGTCCGTTGTGGCAGCAGCGTCAACGCGCTGCGCAGCTGCTGGGCGTGGCCTCGCGCTACGGGTCGTTCCCTGTGGTCCTGGAGACGCTGCGCGAGGTGCTCCAGGACGTCTACGACGTGCCCGGTCTTGTCGCGCTCATGCGCGCCGTGCGTTCCCGCGAGGTCCGTGTCGTCGACGTGACCACCCCGACGCCCTCGCCGTTCGCGTCCTCGCTGCTGTTCGGCTACGTCGCGCAGTTCCTGTACGAAGGTGACTCACCGCTCGCAGAGCGACGCGCGGCCGCGCTCACCCTCGACACCGGGCTGCTCGCCGAGCTGCTGGGGCAGGCCGAACTGCGCGAGCTGCTCGACCCCGACGCGCTCACCGCGGTGGAGGCAGAGCTGCAGCGGCTGACGCCCGAGCGCCACGCACGGGACACCGAGGGGGTGGCGGACCTGCTGCGGATGCTGGGTCCGCTCAGCGCGGAAGCGGTGCAGGCGCGCGGCGGGCAGCCGGCCTGGCTGCAGCCGTTGGTGTCGACGCGCCGGGCGATCGAGGTCCGGGTCGGCGGCGAGGCGCGCTTCGCCGCGGTGGAGGACGCCGCTCGGCTGCGCGACGCACTCGGCGTGGCGCTGCCGGTCGGTCTTCCGGACGCCTTCACCGAGCCGGTCGCGGACCCGCTGGGCGACCTGCTGGCCCGCTTCGCGCGCACCCACGGCCCGTTCCGTACCACCGACGTCGCAGCCGAGTTCGGTCTCGGTGCGGCGGTCGTCAGTGCGGCGCTGCAGCGACTGGCGGCCGAGGGACGGCTGCTCGCCGGTGAGTTCCGCCCAGGAGGGCAGGGCGCGGAGTGGTGCGATCCGGCGGTACTGCGCATGCTGCGCCGCCGCTCGATCGCGGCGTTGCGCCGGGAGGTCGAGCCGGTCCCGCCCGCCACCCTGGGTCGCTTCCTCCCGACCTGGCAGCACGTCGGCGGCCGGCTGCGCGGCCCCGACGGAGTGCTGCGCGTCGTCGAGCAGCTGGCGGGCGCCCGGCTCCCCGCCTCCGCGCTGGAGACCCTGGTGCTGCCGACGCGCGTGCTCGACTACTCCCCCGCGCTGCTCGACGAGCTGACGGTCGCCGGCGAGGTCGTGTGGGCCGGAGCCGGCGGGCTGCCCGGCAACGACGGGTGGGTGACGCTGTTCCCGGCCGATCGGGCGCCGCTGCTGCTGCCCGCGCCGGGACCGCTCACCCTCGAACCGGTCCACGAGGACCTGCTCGCCGCCCTCGCCGGCGGCGGCGGGTGGTTCTTCCGGGACCTCGCCGAGCGCACCGCCGCGCCGGACGCCGACCTGGCCCGTGCGCTCTGGGACCTGGTGTGGGCCGGCCGGATCACCGGCGACACGCTCGCGCCGCTGCGCGCGCTCGTCGGCGGCGGACGCGGACCACGACGTGCCGGCGCCGGGCGCCGGCCCACCGCTCGCGCGCGCTACTCCCGACCCGCATCGGGCGTACGCCCCGCCCCGACGGTGGCCGGACGCTGGTCGGTGCTGCCGACCCCGGTCGACGACCCGACCTTGCGGGCCGCCGCGATCTGCGACCAGCTGCTCGACCGGTACGGGCTCGTGACCCGCGGGACGGTCGCCGCTGAAGAAGTGAGCGGCGGTTTCGCCGCCGCCTACCGCGTGCTGTCGGCGTACGAGGACGCGGGCCGCGTGCGCCGCGGCTACGTCGTCGAAGGCCTCGGCGCGGCACAGTTCGCCACACCCGGCGCGATCGACCGCGTACGCACGTTCGCTCCGGGGCGCAGCGAACCCGGCAATGCGCCGCAGCCGCTTGTACTTGCCGCCGCCGACCCCGCGAACCCCTTCGGGGCGGCGCTGCCGTGGCCGACACGGCCCGAGGAGGTCGCGTCGGGCCACCGTCCGGGTCGCAAGGCCGGCGCGCTCGTCGTCCTCCTCGACGGGGAACTCGCGCTCTACGTCGAGCGCGGTGGACGCACCCTGCTGTCCTGGATGGCCGACCCGCAGGCGCTCGCCGCCGCCGCGACCGCCCTCGCGCATGCCGTCAAGGCGGGGTGGCTCGGTCGCCTGACCGTGCACCGCGCGGACGGTGAACCGGTGCTCGCCGCCGGTTCTGCGCTCGGAGCGGCGCTCGAATCCGCCGGGTTCCACGCCACGCCGCAGGGCCTGCGGCTGCGCGGGTGACGACGTGCCCGAGGGCGACACCGTCTGGCTCACCGCCCGCCGGCTGCACGCCGCGCTGGCCGACCAGACGCTCACCGCCACCGACTTCCGGGTACCGGCGCTCGCCACCGTCGACCTCGCCGGTCACGTGGTCACGGAGGTGGTGTCCCGCGGCAAGCACCTGCTGTTGCGGGTCGCGCCCGGAAGCACGCTGCACACCCACCTGCGCATGGAAGGCAGCTGGCACCTCTACCGGCCGGGCGCGCGCTGGTCGGGCGGACCGGACTGGCAGGTACGGGTGGTGCTGCGGACAGCCGACTGGGTCGCGGTCGGCTATCGGTTGCCCGTCGTCGAGCTGCTCCCGACCGCCGAGGAGGACCGCGTCGTCGGCCATCTCGGCCCGGACCTGCTCGACCCCGGATTCGACGCGACGATGGCCGTGCGCAACCTCGCCTCTGATCCCGCACGGGAGATCGGACAAGCGCTGCTCGACCAACGCAACCTCGCTGGGATCGGCAACCTCTACAAGTCGGAATCCCTGTTCCTGCAACGGGTCTGGCCGTGGGAGCCGGCCAGCTCGGTCGAGCTGCCGCCGCTGGTCGAGCGTGCTCGGAAACTGCTGCTCGCCAACCGTGACCGCCCCGAGCAGTCCACGACCGGATCGCTGCGGCACGGCATGCAGCACTGGGTCTACGGCCGCGAGGGACGGCCCTGCCGGCGCTGCGGCACTGCGATCGCCAGTGCGATGCAGGGGACACCGCCGTACGACCGCATCACCTACTGGTGTCCGGCCTGCCAGCCGCGCCGCTGACTCCACGGGGTAGAGCCCGGTCCGGGCCGACGTGACGGGATCACGCTCGTCGGAAGATTGCCGTTCGCCGGTCGAGCGCAGTCGAGGCCATGAGCACCGGCGTGGTCTCGACTACGCTCGACCACCGAGTACTGGCCGGTCTTTCACGCGCCACCTGGCCGAAAGTGACTCGACTGCGCTCGACCACCGAGTGCTCGCCCGGCCTTTCACGCGCAGACGAGCCACCAGGTCCAAGGTGGCTCGACCGACGAGGGTTTGCCGGCCTTCTGCGCTCAGCCGACTAGCGACAGGCCGGTGTTTCCGCCGCCCGAGTTTCAGACGGCGTTCTCGGCCTGGAACATCCAGCGCATCTTCTCGAGCTCCGCCGTGATCGAGATGAACAGGTCCTGGGTCACCGGGTCGGGTTCCTCGGTGGCCTCGATGCGCTGGCGGAAGCGGTCGGCGAGCGCGTCGTAGCAGGAGATCATGTACGTCACGACCTCGCTGTCGCTCACCCAGCCGCTCTTCGCCTCGGGCAAGCCGCTGCCCGACGCGACGTCGCCGGCGCGGCCCTGCGGGGTGACGCCGATCGCGACCGCCCGCTCGGCGCAGGTATCGGCGTAGGTACGGGCGAACGCGACGACCTCGTCCAGCTGCAGGTGCAGGGAGCGGAAGTTCTTACCGGTCACGTTCCAGTGCATCTGCTTGCCGACCAGAGAAAGGTCGAGCAGGTCGGAGACCGCGCCCTGCAGCGCCTCCCCCGTCACCTTCTGCGCGGACGTGTCGAGGGTGCTGGTGACTGGCATGTCAGTTCCCCTTTCCGTATTCTTGAGTTATTCCACTCTAGCCGAATCGGGTGCGGGTGGCAGCCCCAACAGAGCCGGCCCCACGGTGGGCCACGGCCAGGTCTGCCTCAGCGGCCAGGATCGCCGGGCGTGAGGAACGCGGTGCGCGCCGGGCGGGCGGGCAGCGCGAGTGCGAGGCGCCGGGCACCGCCCGAACGGTCGGCCGCCGTGCCGGACGAGAGCACGAACGAGAGCAGCCAGCGCAGTACCAGATCCACCGCCGCGCCGTCGGTCGCGCGGTCGGCGCGCTCGAGCGCGCCGCACACGGCCACCCGGACGGCCTGCCACTCGGGACCATCGCCAGGGGCCACGAGCGGCAGCAATGCCGTCGGCTCCACGCGCCGCAGCCCTACGAGCACCTCGTCCTGCGCGAGCTGCTCAGCGGCCGCGGTCAGTGCCCCCGCCAGATCACCGCGAGACAACGCGGCGCCCGCGGCAGCGACGACCCGCTCCCGGGCGTCCTCCACGACCAGGGCGAGCAGGTCGGCCTTGGTGCGTACGTGGTTGTAGAGGGTCGCCTTGGCGACGCCGCCGCGGACCGCGACCTCGCTCATCGTGGTGCGGCGCACCCCGCGTTCGGCGAGGACCCGCCGGGCACCGTCGATCGCCGCCGCGCGGGTACGCAACATGCCGTTGCCGGCGCGGGACTGCGGAGGGCGCTGCTGCCGGGACTCGGCAGAGGAGGGCACGGGGAGGCCCGTCAGGCAGCGGACGGGACGCGCCCGGACGGGCGCGTCTCGGTGTGATCGGCCAGGCGCGCCACCTGGCGACGGGCCGCGAGCGCTTCCTGCATCGCGACCTCGTCGCTGACCGCGCGCAGCACCGCCGACATGGGCACGTCGAGCGCCCCACAGATCGCCGCCAGCAGCTCGCTGCTTGCTTCCTTCTGACCGCGCTCGACCTCGGACAGGTAGCCGAGCGAGACGCGTGCGACCCCGGAGACCTCGCGCAAGGTGCGACCCTGACCGACGCGGCGACGCCGCAGCTCGTCCCCGATCACCTGTCGTAGCACGGGCACGGTGTCACCTCCTCGAACGGTCACCCCGGTGGGTCTACGACTACGGTACCGGTCTGGTTCACCTCGCCGCAGAAGCACCCGCGAGCGCTCGATGTCGGCGCGTCGCCCGGTCCGGGCGTCCGTCGCGGGTCGCGATGCGGTGTCGATCAATGCCAGTCTCCCGCCGTGCAGGGGTTGTAATGCTGTAATCAGCGCAACGAGCCGGTGCCCGTCGTTGTTCCCCGCACCGGCCCAGGCGCCAACAGCGACGCGAGCAGCGCGAGCGCCGCGCGCACTGTCGCGGCCCGGACCGCCGAGCGATCACCGGAGAACCTCCAGCGCTCCACCACCACGCAACGCGGGCCCGCCGCAGCCAGGTAGACGGTGCCAACCGGAGCCGGGCCTTGTGGGTCGGGTCCGGCGACCCCGGTGGTGGCCAGCCCCCAGGTCGCACTGCACCGCTGCCGAACCCCGAGCGCCATGGCGGCGGCAACCTGCGGATCGACCGGGCCATGCGCGGCGAGCAGCGCCGCCGGGACGTCGAGCAGGCGCTGCTTGAGGTCGGTGGCGTACGCGACGATCCCGCCGCGCATCACGGCCGACGCGCCGGCCTTCGCGGTCAGCTCGGCTGCCAGCAGTCCTCCGGTGAGCGACTCCGCGGTCGCCACGGTCGCTCCGGCGGCACGCAGCCGCCCGAGCAGCTCGTCGTTCCTCATGCGCTCGGCCGGGCCGCCCGCCGCAGCTGCGCGGCGCGGACCACGTAGTCCAGCCCCGTGGCGACCGTCAGCACGACGGCGACCGCGAGGACGGCTGCTCGGACGACGAGCCAGCCACCGTCGAGCGGCAGCAGGTAGAGCAGGATCGCGAGCATCTGGGCGAGCGTCTTGGCCTTGCCGCCGCGGCTCGCCGGGATGACTCCGCGGCGGATGACCCAGAACCGCAGCCCGGTCACCCCGAGCTCGCGGACCAGGATCAGCCAGGTGATCCACCAGGGTAGATCTCCGAGCACCGAGAGCAGGATCAGCGCGGTACCGACGAGCACCTTGTCGGCGATCGGGTCGGCGACCTTGCCGAAGGTCGTCACGAGATGGCGGCGCCGGGCCAGCTCGCCGTCCACGAGATCGGTGACGCCGGCGACGACGAACAGGCAGGCAGCGATGACGCGGTCGAGGCTGTCGTGGCCGCCGTCGCGCAGCAGCACCCAGGCGAAGACCGGCACGATGAACAACCGCAGCACCGTGAGCAGGTTCGGCAGGTTCACCACGGCGGTGGACCGGACCGGGTCGCCTGCGTGATCCGGCGCCGCGGGTTTGATCACGATCGCGCGTACGGAGTCGCGGGTCGGGCCGCAGCGCGCAGGTCGACGCCGTCGCTCCCCACCACGGTCGCCTCGACCAGGTCCCCGACCACCAGCCCTGCCGCATCTGCACCGACGAGCAGCGTCGTCCCGTCGACCTCCGGCGCCTGGGTGTCGGTACGACCCTCTACCTCACCTCGAGACACCCGCTCGACGAGCACCCGCACCGGCTCGCCCAGGCGGTCCTCGGCTCGTTGCGCGGTGAGCTCCTCCACCAGGGTGGTGATCCGTTCCACCCGCCGCCGGATCTCCTCGGGCTCCAACTTGCCGTCGAACCCCTCGGCTGCCGTGCCGTCCTCGTCGCTGTACCCGAAGACGCCGACGGCATCGAGCCGGGCGAGCGTGAGGAAGCGCTCGAGCTCCTCGAGGTCCGCCTCGGTCTCGCCCGGGAACCCGACGATGACGTTGCTGCGAGCCCCGGCCTCCGGCGCATGGGAGCGGATCAGGGCGAGCAGCGCAAGGAACTCCTCCGTCCCTCCGAAGCGCCGCATCCGGCGCAGCACGGCCGGCGCCGCATGCTGGAAGGACAGGTCGAAGTACGGCACGACGCCCGGCGTGCCTGCGATCACCTCGACCAGGCTGGGGCGGGTCTCGGCCGGTTGCAGGTAGGACACCCGCACCCGGTCGACCCCGGGTACAGCTGCGAGCTGCGGCAGCAGCGCCTCGAGCAGCCGCAGGTCACCGAGGTCCTTGCCGTACGACGTCGAGTTCTCGCTCACCAGCACGATCTCCCGCACGCCCTGACCGGCGAGCCAGGCCGCTTCGGCGAGCACGTCGGGCGGCCGGCGTGACAGGAACGAACCGCGGAACGAGGGGATCGCGCAGAAAGTGCACCGCCGGTCGCAGCCGCTGGCGAGCTTGAGCGGTGCCGTCGGGCCGCCGTCGAGGCGGCGACGCACCACGCGGGGCCCGCTCGCCGGGGCACCGGCCAGGTCGGGCGGGTCGAGCACGACCGCGTGCCCCGGGGTCGAGGTCGCGGCGCCCGGGCGCTCCACCGGGCTGACCGGCAGCAGCCGGCGGCGGTCCTGCGGCGTGTGCGACGGTGCGCGCTCCCCCGCGACGATCCGCTCGAGCCGGGCGGCGATGTCGTCGTACGCGTCGAAGCCCAGCACCGCGTCGGCCTCCGGCAGTGCCTCGGCGAGCGTCGCGCCGTACCGCTCCGCCAGGCAGCCGACCGCGACGACGGCGCGCGGCCCCTCCTCGGCGGTGCGCAGGTCCGCTGCCGCGAGCAGCGTGTCGACCGAGTCCTTCTTGGCCGCCTCGACGAACCCGCAGGTGTTGACCAGCACGGCGTCCGCGTCGGCGGGCTCCGCGACGAGGTTCCAGCCGGCCGCTGTGAGCCGGCCTGCGAGCTCCTCGGAGTCGACCTCGTTGCGCGCACAGCCGAGCGTCACCAGGGCCACCCGGCGCGCGGATCGGGAGTCGCTCACCCCGGGAGGATACGGGCCCTCACCCGCGTGGGGTGACCCGCCGACCTCGGCCGGCCGCGGGGAACTCAGGCGCGGCTGCTGTCGGGGTCGTTCGGGCCGAACGACGTGCGTACGACCTGGCCGGCGTTGCCCGGCGATCCGATGTCGATGCCGTTGACCCGCAGCGACACGCCACCGGCGTTGCCGAAGATGAACTTGATCTTCTTGCGGTCCTTGAAGGTCTTGCGCTCGCCCGTGGTGAGCGTCCCCTCGAACAGGGTGCCCTTGGGTGTCTCCGCCATCACCCAGCTCGGACTGCCGGTAACCGTCAACACGACGTTGACGGTTTCTGCTTGGGCGATCGCGTCGCCCGTACGTCCTGGCGTCGCGGACTGCGTGGGCGGGGTCGCGTCCGGAGGCGGGGGTGCGACCGGCGCCGTCGGGGCGGTTCCGGACGCCGTCGGCAGCGGTACGGCCAGCGGCGGGTTCACCGAGTCGGACGCGCCTCGCACGAGCTGGTATCCCCCGACGCCGAGGACCAGCGCCAGCGCCACCGCCATCACCGCGGTCCAGTTCGGTCCGCGGCGTTCGGCCGCCGCGGCCGCAGCACGGCTCTCACCGAAGCGGTCGCCGAGGGTCGCCGGAGCAGTCTCGGTGCGGGGACCGTCCGCCGGATGGGGGGAGGTCTGCGCCACCGAGGGCGCGCCGAGCGCGTCGAGCAGCGGTCCGGGATCGACGCCGAGCACGGCCGCGATCGACTTGATGTGGCCCCGGGCGTAGGCGATGCCGCCGGAAGGGCGCAGGTCGTCGCGCTCGAGCGCTTCGACGATGGTGCGGCGCAGCCGGGTCGCCTCGCTCACCTGAGCGGTCGTCATCGCGGCGTCCTCGCGCGCCCGCACCAGCTGCGCGCCTACCGAACGCTGCTCGTCCGACACGGTCTATCGGCCCTCACGACTTGTCGCTCGACTTCCCCGGCACTCGGGCTTTCGCGCCGACCGGGCGGGCGGTGTGTCGCCCGGCGGCCACTTACCGCGACGAGTCTAGGCCGGACGTGTGGAAACAGCCAATCAAAGTTGATCACGGATCTGCGAGATCAGTTCCCCCACAAGGAGAACTCACGTTCCGTCACCACCGCGGCGCCGACCGGGCGACGCGGTGACAGCACGTCACGGCGTGGTCCGCCGATTCAACCGCCCAACGACAGCTTGATGTCGTCGAGCTCGTCCGCGCTCACCAGGACCTCGCGCGCCTTGCTGCCCTCGCTCGGTCCGACGACGCCCCGGCTCTCCATCAGGTCCATCAGCCGGCCGGCCTTGGCGAACCCGACCCGCAGCTTGCGCTGCAGCATCGAGGTGGACCCGAACTGCGTCGTCACGACCAGCTCGACCGCGGCGAGCAGCAGCTCGAGGTCGTCGCCGATCTCCTCGTCGATCACCTTGCCGGGGCCGGTAGGCGCGTCGATGTCCGAGCGGTACGTCGGTGCCAGCTGCGTCTTGCAGTGCGCCACGACGGCCCGGATCTCCGGTTCGGTGACCCAGGAACCCTGCAGCCGCATCGGCTTGCTGGCGCCCATCGGCAGGAACAGCGCATCACCTTGGCCGACCAGCTTCTCGGCACCGGGCTGGTCGAGGATCACCCGGCTGTCGGCGAGCGAGGAGGTCGCGAACGCGAGCCGGCTGGGCACGTTCGCCTTGATCAGGCCGGTCACCACATCGACGCTCGGGCGCTGGGTCGCGAGCACGAGGTGGATCCCGGCGGCCCGCGCCAGCTGGGTGATGCGCACGATGGAGTCCTCGACGTCGCGCGGGGCGACCATCATCAGGTCGGCGAGCTCGTCGACGATCACCAGCAGGTACGGGTACGGGGTGAGCACCCGCTCGCTGCCCGGCTCCGGCGTGATCGACCCGGCGCGGACCGCCTTGTTGAAGTCGTCGACGTGCCGGAACCCGAAGTGGGCGAGGTCGTCGTAGCGCAGGTCCATCTCGCGCACGACCCACTGCAGCGCCTCCGCCGCCTTCTTGGGGTTGGTGATGATCGGGGTGATCAGGTGTGGGATGCCCTCGTACGCGGTCAGCTCGACCCGCTTGGGGTCCACGAGCACCATCCGCACCTCGTCGGGCGTCGAGCGCATCAGGATGCTCGTGATCAGGGTGTTCATGCACCCGCTCTTGCCGGCGCCCGTCGCCCCCGCGACGAGGATGTGCGGCATCTTCGCGAGGTTCGCGCAGACGAACCCGCCCTCGACGTCCTTGCCGAGCCCGACGACCATCGGGTGGTGGTCGCTCGTGGCGGCCTTGCTGCGCAGCACGTCGCCGAGGCTGACCAGCTCCCGATCGGTGTTCGGGATCTCGATGCCGATCGCCGACTTGCCCGGGATCGGGGAGAGGATCCGCACGTCGGCGCTCGCCACGGCGTACGCGATGTTCTTGGAAAGCGCCGTGACCCGTTCCACCTTGACGCCGTGCCCGAGCTCGACCTCGTAGCGGGTCACCGTAGGACCGCGGGTGTAGCCGGTCACCTGCGCGTCGATACCGAACTGGTCGAGCACATCGGCGAGCGAGTCGACGACCGCGTCGCTCGCCTTGCTGCGGCTCTTGGGCACCGCGCCCGGCTTGAGCGCCTCGGTGCTGGGCAGGTGGTAGGTGATGTCGCCGGAGAGCGCGAGCTGCTCGACGCGCGAGGGCAGGTCGGGCAGCGGGTCGGCCGGCGGGGTCATGGCTACCGGTCCGGTCGCGTCGGTCAGGTCGACGACGACGGTCTCCGCCTCGTCGAACGGGGCCGGGGGTGTCTCTGGAGGGCTGTCCTTGCGCCGGCGCCGTCGCCCGCCCTGCGCGGCGACCACCGGAGTGTCGAACGGCACGTCGCCGGCTGCCTCGAGGCCCGTCTCGGCCGCTGCTCCTGGAGCCGTGGCCGCGCGGCGACGCCGGCGCTGGCGCGCGGTCGCCGGATCGTGCGGCAGGCCGTCCATGTCGGGGTCGACGTCCTGCAGGTCGGCGGCGCCTGCGGAGCGGCGGGCGAGGAGCGCCGAGAACCCGCGGATCCGGGCCGGAAGCTGTGCCACCGGGGTCGCCGTCACGACGAGCAGACCGAACGCGCCCAGCACGACGAGCAGGACCGCTGCGACGTACGGCCCGACACCCGCGACGAGTGGCGCACTGACCGCCCAGCCGAGCCATCCGGCCCCCGAGCGCATCGCGGCGGTGCCGTCCGCGGGCAGCGGCGTCCCGTGCGTCACGTGCCAGAGACCGGTGCATGCCAGCGCGAGCGCGACGGAGCCGATGACGATCCGGCCGGTCGCGGCGTTCTGATCCGGGTGGCGCAGCACCCGCCAGGCGAGCGCGGCCAGCAGCAGCGGCACCGTCCAGTCGAGCCGGCCCGTCGCGCCGGTCACGACGGTGCGAACGAGCCCGGGGACCGGCCCGTCGACCGCGAACCAGGTCGCGGCCGCGACGACGATGGCGAGGGCGAGCACGAGCAGGCCCAGCCCGTCGCGCCGGTGCGCCGGGTCCAGCTCCCGCGCGCGGTCCCGAGCGCCGTGCCCCACGCGCCGCGCGCCACCGCCGAGCAGGTGCGCGAAGCCGACCCAGAGCGCCCGCAGCCCGCGGCCGATCGCGAAGATCGCCCGCGTCAGCGGGTCGGGGCGTACCGGCGCACTCCCCCGCCCGCGGGAGCTGCTGCTCCGGGGACTCGCACCGCGCGCCCGGCTGGAGGTGCCCGACCGGGGGCGCGAGGAGGTGGACGTACGGGTCGCCATGATCCGCACGCTACCGGCTGGGTCCCACCAGTCACATCCGCCACGCGGTGCCGCACCGCAGCCGCCCCGCAGGCGCGGCGCAGCCAGCACGGCCGGCGCCAGCCGGCGCAGCGCCGGGCTACGCCTCCACGACGACCGGGACGATCATCGGCTTGCGTCGGTGCTTCTCGTTGATCCAGCGCCCGAGCTGGCGGCGCACGATCTGCGCGAGCGCGTACGTGTCACTGGTGCCCTGCCGCAGCGCGTCCTCGACCGCCTGCTGGATCCGCGGTACGACCGGCTCCCAGGTGCCTTCGTCCTCGAAGACGCCGCGGGCCTGGATCTCCGGGCCACCGGTCACCTTGCCCTCGACCGAGTCCACGACCACGACGCACGTCACGAAGCCCTCGGCGCCGAGCACCCGGCGGTCCTTGAGCGACGCCTCGGTGATGTCGCCGACGCTGGAGCCGTCGACGTAGACGTACCCGCAGGGGACCGCACCGACGACCCGGGCGACACCGGCGGCGAGGTCGACGACACCGCCGGAGAGGGTGAGCAGCACGCGCTCGGGGGGCACGCCGGTGAGCACGGCGAGCTCGCCGTTGGCCCGCAAGTGGCGCGGTTCGCCGTGGATCGGCATGACGTGCTTCGGGCCGACGATGTTGTAGCAGTAGACGAGTTCGCCGGCGGCCGCGTGACCGCTGACGTGGACGAGCGCGTTCCCCTTGTGGACCACCTTGGCGCCGAGTCGGGTGAGGCCGTTGATCACGCGCGAGACGGCGTTCTCGTTGCCGGGGATGAGCGAGGACGCGAGCAGGATGGTGTCGCCGGCACCGACCGAGATGTAGTGGTCGCGGTTCGCGATCCGCGACAGGGCCGCCATCGGCTCACCCTGCGAACCGGTGCAGATCAGCAGCACCTTGTCGTCGGGCAGCTCGGCCAGCTCCTCCGGGGTGACCAGCACGTGGTCGGGGACCTGCAGGTAACCGAGCTCGCGGGCCACCCCCATGTTGCGCACCATCGACCGGCCGACGAACGCGACCTTGCGTCCGTGGGCGCGGGCGACGTCGATGACCTGCTGCATCCGGTGGATGTGCGAGGCGAAGGAGGCGACGATGACCCGGCCGGTCGCGCGCCCGATCACCTGGTCGATCACCGGCTGCAGGTCCCGCTCGCTGGCGAGGAAGCCCGGGACCTCGGCGTTCGTCGAGTCGACCATGAACAGGTCGACCCCGGCCTCGCCGAGCCGGGCGAACGCCCGCAGGTCGGTGAGCCGGCCGTCGAGCGGCAGCTGGTCCATCTTGAAGTCGCCGGTGTGCAGGACCGTACCGGCGCTGGTGCGGATGGCGAGGGCGAGCGCGTCGGGGATCGAGTGGGTGACCGCCATGAACTCCAGCTCGAAGGGCCCGAGCCGCTCGACCTGGCCCTCCCCCACCTCCATGGAGTACGCCTTGATGCGGTGCTCGCGCAGCTTGGCCTCGAGCAGCGCGAGGGTCAGCCGGGACCCGAGCAGCGGGATGTCGGGCTTGCCGCGCAGCAGGTACGGGACCGCCCCGATGTGGTCCTCGTGCGCGTGGGTGAGCACGATGGCGACGATGTCGTCGAGCCGGTCGGCGATGTAGGAGAAGTCGGGCAGGATCAGGTCGACGCCGGGCTGGGAGTCCTCGGGGAACAGCACGCCGCAGTCGACGACGAGCAGCTTGCCGTCCTGCTCGAAGACGGTCATGTTGCGGCCGACCTCGCCGAGGCCGCCGAGCGGGACGATGCGCAGCGTGTCGGCGGGCAGCGGCGGCGGGTCGCCCAGCTCCGGGTGGGGATGGCTCATGCGGCGAAGCCTGGCACGCCCGCGGCGGCGAGGTCGGCCCGCAGCCGTACCCGCGCCGGCTCGCCCATCGGGACGAGCGGGAGGCGCAGCGCACCACCGCCGGCCCGGCCCTGCTCCTCGAGCGCCGCCTTCACGGCGATCGCGCCCTGGGTACGCGTCATGATCGCGACGACCACCGGCAGCAGCTCGGCGTTCAGGTCCCGGGCCCGTCCCACGTCGCCTGTCTCGTACGCGAGGGCCATCTCCCGCAGCCGGGAGCTGACGAGGTGGCCCACGACGCTCACCATCCCGACCGCGCCGACGGCGAGCAGGGGCAGGTTCAGCGCGTCGTCGCCGGAGTAGTAGGCCAGGCCGCTGGCCGCCATGACCCGCGCCGCCGCGAACAGGTCCCCCTTGGCGTCCTTGTTCGCCACGATCCGCGGATGCTCGGCCAGCCGCAGCAGGGTGTCGGTCTCGATCGGTACGCCCGTGCGCCCCGGGATGTCGTACAGCAGCACCGGCAGGTCGGTCGCGTCGGCGACCGACCTGAAGTGGGCAAGCAACCCGTCCTGGGGCGGCTTGTTGTAGTACGGGGTCACCACAAGCAGCCCGTGCGCGCCGGCGCGCTGCGCGGCCCGCGCCGACTCGATCGTGTGGCGGGTGTCGTTGCTGCCGACCCCGGCGACCACGTACGCGCGGTCCCCCACCGCCTCGAGCACCGCTCGGACCAGCTGGTCCTTCTCCTCGTCGCTGGTCGTGGGCGACTCTCCGGTGGTGCCGTTGATGATCAGGCCGTCGTTCCCGCCGTCGACGAGGTCGCTCGCGAGCTTGCCGGCGGCATCCAGGTCCAGGGCGCCGTCCGGACGGAAGGGGGTGACCATCGCGGTGAGCACCCGCCCGAAGGGACGCCGCGGATCACGTGTGGGGGCCATGCCGCCAGGCTAACCGGGCCGGGTGATCGCCCGCACCAGCCCTGATACGGGCGCCGGGTGGGTCATGCTGGACAGGTGCCGAAGGACGCGGAGCGGGAACGGTTGGCAGCGGCGGACGCAGGGACGGTCGGCTGGCGGGACTGGGGGCCGTACCTCGCCGAGCGCGCCTGGGGCACCGTGCGGGAGGACTACAGCGCCGACGGCGACGCCTGGGCGTACTTCCCGCACGACCACGCCCGGTCGCGGGCGTACCGCTGGAACGAGGACGGCATGGCCGGCTTCTGCGACAGCGCCCAGGACTGGTGCCTCGCCCTCGCGCTGTGGAACGGCGCCGACCCGATCCTCAAGGAGCGGATGTTCGGGCTGACCGGGCCGGAGGGCAACCACGGCGAGGACGTCAAGGAGTACTGGTGGTACCTCGACGGCACGCCGACCCACTCCTGGCACACCTGGCGCTACCACTACCCGCAGCGCGAGTTCCCGTACGCCGACCTGGTGGCCGAGAACGCCCGCCGCGACCGGACCATGCCGGAGTACGAGCTCGTCGACACCGGCGTCTTCGCCGACAACCGCTACTTCGTCGTCACGGTCGACTACGCCAAGGCCGGACCGTACGACCTGCTGATGCGCATCACCGTCGAGAACGCCGGACCGGAGCGCGCCGACCTGCACGTGCTCCCGACGTTCTGGTACCGCAACAACTGGGACTTCGGCTATCCCGACGACCGGCGCGGCTCGCTGCGGCTCGAGTCGGACCGGGTCGTGGGCCTGCACGACCGGGCCGGGGCGATGGTGCTGAGCAGCGACACCGCCCACGAACCGCTGTTCTGCGACAACGAGACGAACAACGAACGCATCTACGGCACGACCTCCCGCAGCCGGTACCCCAAGGACGGCATCAACGACCACGTGGTCTCCGGTGCGCCGACCGTCGATCCGCAGCACACCGGCACCAAGGTCGCGCTGCACCACACGCTTGCCCTCGACCCCGGGGAGACCCGGGTGATCCGGGTACGGCTCACCGCGACCACCGAGCCGACGACCACGCCCGTCGACCTGTTCGCCGGGTACGACACCGTCATGGCGGACCGCAAGCGCGAGGCCGACGACTTCTACCGGGCCCTCACGCCCCCGGCGTGCACGGTGGAGGAGAACCGCGTGCTGCGCCAGGCGTTCGCCGGCCTGCTCTGGTCCAAGCAGTTCTACCACTACGACGTCGACCGCTGGCTCGACGGCGACGCCGGCTGGCCGGCACCACCCCCAGGGCGCGGCGACATCCGCAACGGGGACTGGCGCCACCTCGGCAACCACGAGGTGCTGCTCATGCCGGACCCGTGGGAGTACCCCTGGTACGCCGCGTGGGACCTCGCCTTCCACTGCGTCGCCGTCGCCCACGTCGATCCCGAGTTCGCCAAGTCCCAGCTGGTCCTGTTGCTGCGCGAGTGGTACATGCACCCCAACGGCCAACTGCCCGCGTACGAGTGGAACTTCTCGGACGTCAACCCTCCGGTGCACGCCTGGGCGGCGCTGCAGGTCTTCCTGATCGATGGCGGCACCGACCACGAGTTCCTCGCCCGCGTGTTCCACAAGCTGACCATCAACTTCACGTGGTGGGTCAACAAGAAGCAGCACGGCGACAACAACATCTTCGAGGGCGGGTTCCTCGGGCTGGACAACATCTCACCGGTCGACCGCTCGGCGCTGCCGCCGTCCGTCGGCTATCTCGAGCAGGCCGACTCGACCGCGTGGATGGCGATGTACGCGCTCGACCTGCTCGAGATCGCGCTGCGCCTGGCCGTCGAGGACCGGGCGTACCAGGACGTGGCGACCAAGTTCTTCGAACACTTCCTCGCCATCGCGGGCGCGGCCAACTCGGCCGCATTGTGGGACCCGCAGGACGCGTTCTACTACGACCGGCTGCACCTCGCCGACGGCCGCGACGTACCGATCAGGGTGCGCTCGCTGGTCGGGCTGCTCCCGGTGACGGCCGCGACGTCGTACGACGACATGGTGCCCGAGCGGCTGCCCGACTTCACCGCTCGCGCGGTGTGGTTCCTCACCAACCGCCCCGCGCTGGCCGGCTCGTTCCACCTGCGCGAGGGCCAGCACGCGGTGCACCGGCTGCTCTCGGTCGTACCGCCGGAGCGCCTGCTGCCCGTGCTCGAACGGGCCTTCGACGAGGACGGGATGCTCTCGCCGTACGGCATCCGGTCGGTCTCGGCCGAGCACCGCGCCGAGCCCTTCCGCCTGGACGTCGACGGGATGCACTCGTTCGTCGACTACGAGCCCGGCGAGTCGAGCACCGCGCTGTTCGGCGGCAACTCCAACTGGCGTGGACCGGTGTGGTTCCCGCTGAACACGTTGCTCGTCGAGGCGCTACGCGACTACGGGCGCTACCTCGGCCCGAGCGTCACCGTCGAGTACCCGGCCCGTTCCGGCAGGCACCTGACGCTGAAGGAGGCGGCGGACGACCTGAGCGCGCGACTGGTCTCGCTGTTCCTGCCGGGCAGTGACGGCCGGCGCCCGTGCCATGGCGATGACCCGCTCCTCGCCCGCGACCCGCGCTGGCGCGACAACATCGCCTTCCACGAGTACTTCCACGGCGACACCGGTGCCGGCCTGGGCGCCTCGCACCAGACGGGGTGGACGGCGCTCGTGGCACACCTGCTGCTGCGGGTGCACAGCCCGCGCCCCGACACGGCGAACCCCACCGTGCAGGTGCCGGGTACGGGATGAGCGCCGCATGACCGCAGCGACGACGATCGCAACATTGGAGGAGATGCCATGGAACTGCAGGGCAGGACCGCGATCGTGACCGGCGGCAACAGCGGCATCGGTGCCGCGATCGTCGCCGAGCTCGGCGCGCGCGGGGCGAACGTCGTGATCGACTACGTGACGGGGGCGCCCGCGGCCGACGCGCTGGAGGCGCAGGTCGAAGGCACCGGCGCGCAGGCGATCACCGTCGAGGCGGACGTGAGCAAGGTGGCGGACCTGCAGCGGCTCGTCGACAGCGCCCTGCAGCGGTTCGGACGTCTGGACGTGATGGTCAACAACGCCGGGATCGAGACGCGGACGTCCGTGCTCGACACCACCGAGGACCAGTACGACCGGGTGCTCGCCGTGAACCTCAAGAGCGCGTTCTTCGGCACCCAGCTCGCGGCGAAGGCCATGATCGCGAGCGGTGCGGGCGGGGTCGTCATCAATGTCAGCTCGGTGCACGAGGACTGGCCGATGCCGGGCAACACGCCGTACTGCCTGTCCAAGGGTGGCATGCGCATGCTCACCCGCACCGCGGCGCAGGAACTCGGCCCGCACCGCATCCGGGTCGTCGGCGTGGGGCCGGGCGCGATCGCCACGCCGATCAACGCCGCCACACTGGCGAATCCGGACGAGCTGCGCATCCTGGATGCGGCGATCCCGCTCGGGCGTATGGCGCGCCCGGAGGAGGTCGCGCACGTCGTCGCGTTCCTCGCCGGGGACGGGGCCGACTATGTGACCGGCAGCACGTTCTTCGTCGACGGTGGCCTGATGCACAGCAGTCCGGGCCTCTGAACGCCGGACCCGGGGTTGCGAACGGGGGGCGGGCTTGGAATCGTCGCGGGGATGCCCGCGCTGACCACTGTGCTCGACGCGGTCCGTTCCATCCCGCCTGCCGGCTACCTCGCGCTGGTCGTCGCAGTCAGCGTGCTCTGCCAGTGGGTCGCGTGGCGGGTACGCGTGCCGTCGATCCTGCTGCTGCTGCTCGTCGGGTTCGGCCTCGGCCAGCTCGTGCGCGCGGAGGCGGTGTTCGGGCACGACGTGCTGTTCGGCGGCGTCCGGCTCGCCGTCGGGGTGATCCTGTTCGAGGGCAGCCTGTCGCTGCGCTTCCGCCAGGTGACCGACCTGCGTACGCCCGTACGACGCCTGGTGTCGGTGACGGTGCTGATCGCGTGGGTGTTGATCACGCTCGCGGCGTGGGCGCTCGGCTTCGACCCCCGTCTGGCACTGCTGGTCGGCGCCATCCTCGTCGTCACCGGACCGACCGTGATCAACCCGATCCTGCAGACGCTGCGCCCCACCCGTCGGGTGTCCTCGCTGCTGCGGTGGGAGGGCATCATCGTCGACCCGATCGGTGCGGTGCTGGCGCTGCTGGTGTTCCAGGCGATCCTCGCCGGCGAGGCGAGCCAGGCGGTGCCGGCGGTGCTGCTGTCGCTGGGCCGTACCTTGCTCGTCTCCTTCGGGATCGCGATCGTCCTCGGTGCGGCGCTCGAGTTCCTGATGCGCCGTCACGCGGTTCCGGACTTCCTGCACGGTGTCGTGTTCCTCGCCGCGGCGGTGGGCGCCCTCGCGGTATCCGATGCGCTCCAGCCGGAGAGCGGCCTGCTGACGGTGACGCTCCTCGGGATCTACCTCGCGAACCGTCCGCTGGTGCAGCTGCAGCACGCGGCCGAGTTCACGGCGCACCTGCAGGTGCTGTTCGTCGGCACCCTGTTCATCGTCCTCGCCGGCCGGGTCACCCCCGAGCAGGTCGTCGCGGTGCTGCCGACGGCGCTGCTGTTCCTGGCTGCGCTCGTCCTGGTGGTGCGACCGGTCAGCGTCCTGCTCGGCCTGCGCGGCACCAACGTCACGCGCAAGGAGCGCACGGTGCTGGCCTGCATGGCGCCGCGCGGAGTTGTCGCGGCCGCCGTCACCAGCATCTTCGCGCTCGGGCTCGCCGATGCGGCGCAAGGAGCGGGCGGCGCCGGTGACCTGACCGGGCTCGCCGACCAGGCGACGCGCCTGGTGCCCACCGTCTTCGTGATCATCGTCTGCACGGTCGCGCTCTACGGGCTGGCGATCGGACCACTCGCCGAACGTCTCGGACTGGCCTCGGCGAACCCGCAAGGCGTGCTGTTCGTGGGTGTCAACACCTGGGTCGTGCAGACCGCGAAACTGTTGCGGGAGCTCGGGATACACACGCTGATCGTCGCGCGGAACGCCGGCACCCTCGCCGAGGCACGCAGCGCGGGTCTGGAGACCCTCACCGCGAACATCCTCTCCGAGTTCGCGGTCAAGGACATGGACCTGGCCGGCATCGGCCACTTCGTGGCATGCACCCCCGAGGACGAGGTCAACGCCACCGCCGCGCGCGAGTTCGCCCGGGTCTTCGGTGGGGCCAACACCTACCAGCTGCACCGGGACGCCCGGATGACCGGGACGGGCGACGAGAAGCACGACACCGCCGGTCACCTGTCCGCGCGCTATGCGTTCGTACCGGCGCTCTCGCGCGCCGAGCTCGACCGTCGCACGCTGTCCGGGCTCGCCGTACGGCAGTTCGAGCTCACCGACGACTACACGCTCGAGGACTTCCGGCGCGAGCACGGCGAGCAGGCCGTGGAACTGTTCGTGCAACGCCGGCCCGGCACCATCGAGGTCGCGCACGAGGACAACCGCAACCTCAACGGCGGCGGCACCCTCATCGCCCTCGCCCCCCGGTCCGCGCCGCTCAGCAGCTGAGCAAGGCCGGCGCGCGCCGTACCGGAGGGTTCGTCGCCCCGGCGTGTCGTGGCGCTGACGAACCACACGGTGCGGCGGGCGGCGTGCAGGTGCTCGATACCGGCCGCGTGCCGCGGATCAGGGAGCGACGCGGCCGTTCGAGACGAACGCCGCATGGGTGATCGGCATCAGCTCCGACCAGTGCTGCTCGTACAGCTCCGCGACCATCTCGATCTCCCGCTGGGGGTAGGAGGGGAAGCGGGAGTCGTCGCTGCGCCGGCGCAGCGACAGGAAATTCATGAGGGCACGTGCGTTCATCGTCACGTACGCCGAGGAGTACGTGCTCACCGGCAGCACCGTGCGGGCGACCTCGCGGGCCACTCCGGCGTCGAGCATCCGCTGGTACTGCGCGTACGCCTGCCGGCACGCTTGCTCGCACGCCTCGACGGTCAGCGCGTGCTGCTCGGCGGTGCCGGGCTGGAAGTCGTACGCGCCCGCCTTGCCCACCTGGATCAGGTTGCGCTCCGGGCCGGGCACGTAGAACACCGGCTCCAGCACCCGGTAGCGTCCACTCTCCTCGTTGTACGAGCTCATCCGGTGCCGCATGTGCTCGCGCCACACGAAGATCGGGGCCTGCACGTGGAAGGTCATCACGGAGTGCTCGAACGGGCTGCCGTGCCGCTCGCGCATGAGGAACCGGATCAGCCCGGCGGAGGCCTGCGCGTCGGCCGTCGCCGATTCGATGGACCGCTCCCCCTGCGTCGAGACCCGCGCGGCGAACAGCACGTCGCTGTCGGACGCGGAGTACTTCACCAGTTCGACCGTCACGTCGGACCGGAACTTCACCTCGGGCAGGTCGGGATCGCTCACCGTTCGAGGCTACCTGCCGGGACCGGCGCGTCGGCGCCAGCGACACGTCCGCGCTCGCGACCGTCCGCGCTAGCGACCGAGCCGGTGCACGCCCGGCTCCGGCAAGCCGGCATCGAAGCGGTCCAGGGCGAAGGTGGCGAGGTCAGGGTCGGCGGCCCCGCCCTCGGCGAGGTCGGCCAGCACCAGGCCCATGAGGGCGGAGAACTTGAAGCCCTCGCCGGAGTCCCCGCAGGCGAGGACCACCCTGCCGTCCGCGACCCGGTCGATCACGAACCGGCCGTCCGGCGAGTCGGTCCAGACGCACACCTGGGCGTCGAGGACCGTCGGCGGTACCGCGGGCAGGTCCGCCCGGACGCGTGCCGCGAGCTGCGCCGTGAGGCGGTCGTCGGGCGTACGGTCCAGGTCGGCCTCGGTGAAGTCGCGCAACGGCGCATCGAGCCCGAGCTTGTAGCCGCGTCCCGGCGTCGCCATCGCGTAGAGCCCGGCGCGCGCGTCGCTCGGCCCGTCGTAGAGGCACGGCAGCATGTCGGTGAGGGTCGGGTCCGCCGCGTCGCCGAAGTGGACGACCTGTTCGAGATGCGGGCGCAGCGGCAGCGCGATCCCGAGCGTCCGCACCAGCGGACCGGCTCCCGGCCCGGGCGCGAGGACGACGACGTCCGCGTCGTACGCCGCGGTCTCGCACTCCACCCGTACCCGCTCACCGTCCGGTACGACGGCACGTACCGTCGCGGTGGTCAGGGTGCCGCCGGCGCTCGCGAAGAGCTGGTGGTGGGCCCGCAGTGATTCTGCGGCGAGCAGCGGCCCGGCGCTCGCCTGCCATACCGCGGCGCGGCCGTCCGGGCGCAGACCGGGGAAGAACCGCCCGACGTCGGGCGCGTCGACGACGGTGTGGGGCACTCCCGCGGCGGTGAGCGCCTCGACGGCGGTGGGCAGCGACTCGTCATCGCGCCAGAGCAGGCCGCGTTCGAGGTGCACCCGTGCCCCGGTGAGCGAGGCGAGCCGGTCCCACGCCTCGACGCTGCGCAGCGCCAGGCGTACCCGTACCGCATCCGGGTGGGTCAGCCGCCAGATCCGGGTCGGCCCGGGAGACGAGGACAGCAGGTTGCCGACGCCGTACCGGTCCAGCAGCCGGACGGTGTGCCCGCGCCGGGCCAGCTCCGCGGCGGCGGGCAGTCCCCATGCGCCCGCCCCGACGACCACCACCCGCATGCCCCGCAGGCTAACCGCCCGGTCGCCGGCGGCGGCCGGTCGGCCAGGATGGAGCGGTGGCCGACGTGTCCGTACGACAAGCGCGACCCGCGGACGCCCGCGCCGTGGCGTCGCTGACCGTACGGTCCTGGCTGTCCCAGCTGCCCGCAGCGCCGGTCCCGGAACTGGAGGCGGCGGCCGCGCAGTGGGAGCGGGCGATCGCCGAGCCGGGGCCGAACCTGCTGCTCGTCGCGTGCGCGGGCGACCTCGTCGTCGGGTACGCGACGGCCGGGCCCAGTGACGGGCCGGGCGCGGAGATCGGCGAGCTGGTGGTCGGTGAGGAGCATCGGCGGGCCGGCCACGGGTCGCGGCTGATGGCCGCGGCCGTGGATCTGCTGCGCCATGCGGGCTTCACCTCGGTGCTCACCTGGGTGGGCGAGGAGGACCTGGCCCGGCAGCGGTTCCTGCTCTCGGCCGGGTTCGCCGCCGAACCGCTCGGCCGGGTCCTGGACCTCGACGGCACCGGCGCGGTGACGATCCGCCAGCAGCGCTGGTCCGCCCTGCTCGCCTGATCCACCCCCCCTCCTTCCGCGTGTCCCTGCTCGAAACGTCGTCAACTCCGCGAGTTGACGACGTTTCGAGCAGGGACACGGGGTACGAGCGGGGGGCGGGTAGGGTCGCGGCGGTGTCCGGGAGCTGGCAGACGACGCGTCGCAGCGTCCTGTCGACCGCCCTCGGCGTGGGCCTGGCGACGGGCGCGTACGGCATCTCGTTCGGCGCGATCGCGGTCGCCGGCGGCCTGAACCCGCTGCAGGCGCAGGTCCTCTCCGCGCTGATGTTCACCGGCGGCTCGCAGTTCGCGCTGGTCGGCGTGCTGTCCGGCGGCGGCGGGGCGGCATCGGCGGTGACGACCGCCGTCCTGCTCGGTGCCCGCAACGCGTTCTACGGGCTGCGCCTGGCCCCGGTGCTGCGGGTACGCGGGCTGCAGCGGCTGGCGGCCGCCCAGCTGACGATCGACGAGTCGACCGCCGTGTCCTTCGGTCAGGACGAACGCGCGTACGACGGCCGCGCCGCACGGCTCGGGTTCTGGGCGACCGGTCTGGCGGTGTTCGTGTTCTGGAACCTCGCCACGCTGATCGGCTCGCTGTCGGCCGAGGCGCTCGGCGATCCGCGTACGTTCGGCCTCGACGCCGCGATCCCGGCGGGTTTCATCGCGCTGGTGTGGCCGCGGCTGCGCGAGCGGCGCGCGCTGGGCGTGGCGCTCGGCGCCGGGGTCGTCGCGCTGGCCCTGACACCGTTGCTGCGGCCGGGGATTCCCGTACTGCTCTCGGCCGTCGTGGCGGTCGTGGCCGGCCTGCTCGAGGTCCGTCGCCGCGCGGGACTTCGCCCATGAGCGCGACGTGGATCGCCGTGCTGGCAGCGACGTTCGGCTGCTACGCGTTCAAGCTCGCCGGCCAGTCGATGCCGCGTTCGGTGCTCGACCGTCCCGTGGTGCAGGCGATCGCCGACCCGCTGCCGGTGGCGCTGCTGGCGGCACTCGTCGTGACGAACACCTTCGCGCTGGGCAATGCGCTCGTCCTCGACGCGCGCGCCGTCGGGCTGGCGGCCGCTGTCGTCGCCCTGCTGCTGCGCGCGCCGTTCCTGGTGGTGGTGATCGTCGCCGCGGCGGCCGCGGCTGGCGTACGTGCGCTCGGCTGGGCCGCCTGAACTGCCCCGCTTCAACGTGAGGGCGTGTCGCCCGTACGCAGCTCCGGGAACTGGTCGTCGCGCCATTCGGTACCGGGGTGCTCGGCCCGCTCCTCGAGCCCCCGCAGCTCGACGCGGCGGATCTTGCCCGAGATCGTCTTGGGGAGATCGTCGACGATCTCCAACCGGCGGATCCGTTGGTACGGGGCGAGTCTTTCCCGCGCGTGCCGCAGGATCGCGAGCGCGGTCGTGTCGTCGGGCCGGTAGCCCGCCGCGAGGGTGGCGTACGCCTTCGGTACGGCCATCCGCACCGGATCCGGCGCCGGCACCACCGCGGCCTCGACCACCGCCGGGTGCTCGACCAGGACGCTCTCGAGCTCGAACGGGGAGATCTTGTAGTCGCTGGCCTTGAACACGTCGTCGGTACGTCCGATGTAGGTGATGTAGCCGTCCGCGTCACGCACCGCGACATCACCGGTGTGGTAGTAGCCACCCGCCATGGCGTGCTCGTTCTGCCCGCGGTCGACGTACCCCTGCATCAGGCACACCGGGCGCCGCGCGAGCTCGAGGCAGATCTCGCCCTCGTCTCCGGTACGGCCGGTGAGCGGGTCGACCAGGGCGACCGGCATACCGGGCAACGGGGTGCCCATCGACCCGGGGCGCAGCGGTTGCCCCGGCGGGTTGCCGATCTGGGCGGAGGTCTCCGTCTGCCCGTACCCGTCGCGGACCGTCAACCCCCACTGCTGCTGCACCTGGGTGATGACCTCGGGGTTCAGCGGCTCGCCGGCGGCGGCGACCTCGCGCAGCCGGCCCGGCCCGGCGGACAGGTCGGCCTGGATCAGCATCCGCCACACCGTCGGCGGCGCGCAGAACGTCGTGACGCCCACCCGCCGGATCTGCTCCATCAACCGCGCCGCGTCGAAACGGCTGTAGTTGTAGAGGAAGATGCTCGCCTCACCGATCCACGGGGCGAAGAAGCAGCTCCACGCGTGCTTCGCCCAGCCCGGCGAGCTGATGTTCAGGTGCACGTCGCCGGGCTGGATGCCGATCCAGTACAGGGTCGACAGGTGCCCGACGGCGTACGACTGCTGGGTGTGGGCGACGAGCTTGGGCCGGCTCGTCGTGCCTGAGGTGAAGTAGAGCAGCTGCAGGTCGTCGGCCGCCGTCACCGCCTCGCGCGCAGGTGGGTCGCTGATCTGGTACGCCTCGCGGTAGTCGGCCCAGCCGGCGAGCTCGCCGACGCAGATCCGGCCGTACGTCCCCGGTACGTCCGCGAACTTCGCGGCGTCCGCCGGACCGGCCACGACGTGGGCGACGCCGCCGCGCTCGATCCGGTCGGCGAGGTCGGCCGCACCGAGTGCGGTCGTGGTGGGGATGATCACCGCGCCCAGCTTGATGACCGCGAGCATCGTCTCCCACAGTTCGACCTGGTTGCCCAGCATGAGCATCACGCGGTCGCCGCGGCGTACGTCCCGTGACTCGAGCCAAACGGCCACCTGGTCGGAGCGGTGCCGCAGCTGCTCGAAGCTGCACCGCTGCTCGGACCCGTCCTCCTCGGCGATCCAGAGGGCGGTGCGCTCGTTGCCGCGGGCGATGACGTCGAACCAGTCGACGCCCCAGTTGAAGCGGCCCGGGAACTGCGGCCAACGGAACTCCCGTACCGCGCGCGCCTGGTCGGTGCGCAGCTCGAGCAGCTGGTCACGTGCCGCCCGGTACGCCCGGGTCGCTTCCGATTCGGTGAGCCCCATCGTCGCCTCCCGGCGACAACTGTTGCACCGCCCGAAGCGGTCTGTCAGCGCGTCGGACCGGTCGGGCCCCGCGCTGGGAAAGTCGGGCAGCGCCGCGCCGTCGCCCGCCCGTGTGCGGTGCCGCATGATGGGCAGGTGACAGCACCCGCCCCCCGCCGCTCGCTCGTCTCGCGGCTGCTGGGGCGCGAGCCCGACCCGCATCGCCCCCTCGACCACGACTACGTCCAGACCCGCTGGGTGCGGCTCTACCGACCGGGCCCGTGGCGGGTCGCGGTGCTGGTGCCGGCCGCGCTGGTGCTCGCGTTCGCCGCCTCCATCGTCTTGGTCGCGGTGCTCGCCGTTCGGGTGCATCCGGTGCTGCACCTGGGCACGCTGCTCGTCGCGGCGCTCGTGCTCGCCGGGCTCGGGCTGCTCCTCACCCGGGCGATGACCTCCGGGGTCTACGTCAACGACCAGGGCGTACGGGTGGTGTCGCTCCGCCGGTCCCGGGTGATGCGCTGGGACGAGGTCGTCGACGTACGACGCGTGGCCGGGCCGCAGGCGGTGTTCGGGCTCCCGATGGTCCGCCAGGACGGCGAGCGGGTGCTGCTGATCCTGCGCGGCGGGTCCGACGTACCGACGCCGGTGGCGACCGGCGCCGCCGACTTCGCCGGACGCGCGGAGGCGTACGACATCGCGGCCTCGGCGCTGGAACGGTGGTGGCAGGCCGGGCGCGCCTGACGGCGCACCGCCGCCCAAGAGGGGCGCAACCTGCCGTCGGTCGCGGCGGGGCTCAGGTGACCTTGAACTTCGCCTTGCCCGGCGCGTAGCCGCCCTTCTTCACCACGATCGACTTCTTGCCCTTCGCCGTACCCTTCTTGATCTTGAAGGTGACCTTGCCGTTGGCCTTGGTCTTCTTGACCTGCTTGCCCAGCTTCACCTTCGCGCCCGCGACCGGGTCACCGACGTCCCTGACGGTGATGACCTCCTTGCCGCCCTTCGCCGACTTGATCTTCTTCTTCGACACCTTGACGGTGAGCCCGGCGAGCACCTGGGTGTGCAGCACCGACATCGGCTTGGGGAAGGCCTGCGTCGTCACCACCAGGTCGAGCCGCCCGGTGCTCCCCTCCGAGGACAGCTGGTAGACCTCGCCCTGCCCTGGCGTGACCACGCGCGTCGCCTTGCCGACCTTCGTCTTGACGAGGTTGCTGCGCGCCGACCACAGCTGCCCACCGGTGCCGGCCCAGGACAGCCAGACGCGGGATCCGTAGGAGGTCAGCGCGATCTTGCGCGCGCCGGCTGCGGCGACGGTGAACCCGGCGCTCGATCCGAGCCGCTGCACCCGGATCTGCTTGGTCGGGTTGCCCATGGCGTACGCCACGTACGCACCGCCGCCGGCGGGCGCCGCGACGGGCTGGTCCTGCAGCTTGTTGTCGGCCGTCCATCGTCCGGCGGTGCTCGTCACCGAGTCGGCCAGCCGCACCCAGTCGCCCTCCGGCACGAGGCCCGAGCTCATGTCGAACTGGTGCGCCCAGACCCCTGTCTTCGTCGCTGCCGTGGTGTCGCCGTCCTGCACGAAGACGACGACCCAGACCGCTCCGCTGGCACGGTCGCGTACCAGGCTGGTGTTGTACGTGGTCTTGTTGCCAGGCAGGTTTATCGTGTTGATCTTGCCGGAGTCGTCGGACAGGTAGATGGTGCCGTTCAAGGAGTACGCGACGACCGTCCGACCGTCGGGCAGCACGACCGCGCCGTACCCGTAGCCGCCGTAGGCCTGGTTCGAGGAGAACGGGAACCGGGTCTGCGGCGAGAGGCTCCACGAGTCGCCGACGGCGCTGTAGATGCGGGTGCCGTCGTACGAACCGCTGGTCTGCGTCGTACGCACGCCGCCGAAGATCAACTGCCGCTCCCCGCCGGCATTCACCAGCTTCGGGTCGAACGCGAGGCTTGACCAGGATTCGACGGCCGTCTGCTGCGCCCCGGCCTTGCCCTTGGCCGAGACCGTCCGGGTGAGGATCGAGTTCTTCCCTGCACTCGGTACGGTCGTCCACGCTGCCGTGAGCGTCTTGCCGACGCGCAGCAGGCCGGGCTGGCTGCTGTTCTGTACGCCCTGCTTGCCCAGGGTGGTCCAGGTGCCGGGTGGCCCGGCGTACGCCGGTGCGGCGAGCGGAAGGCCCAGCAGCCCGACGGCCGCCGCGGCCACCCCCGCGACGGCGCCGCGGGTGAGCAGGCGGCGGGTGGAACGAACGGTCTGCGGCACGGCGGTCTCCCAAGTTAAGTCAACAACGATGAGATCGCTCGTACCGTAGCCAATCCGCGCGCCCGGCGCGCCCGTATTGACACGGATCTGACGATGTGAACCGCAAGCCGGGCGCCCTCGTCGCCTCAGCACCGCACCACGCGGCTCACGTGAGCCGGTGATCTCCGGCGCGCGCACTTCGCCGGGGCTGGGCGAAACGGCCGACACAGCGGCGCGCAGGCCGGCGGGTGCTCGCGCCGACTCGATCCGGGGGCTGCACCGCCCGGTCAGGGCAGGTCGAGGTAGTGCTCGAGGCCGACGGTCAGCCCCGGGTGCGCCGCGACCTGGCGTACGCCGCGCAGCACCCCGGGCATGAACGAGGTCCGGTCCAGGGAGTCGTGGCGCAGCGTCAGCGTCTCCCCCGCGGCTCCGAGCAGGACCTGCTGGTGGGCGAGCAATCCGCGCAGCCGCACCGAATGGACGCGTACGCCTTCGACCTCGGCCCCCCGCGCGCCCGGCAGCGAGTCGGCCGTCGCGTCGGGCATCGGGGCGCTGCCCGCGGAGCGGCGGCTGGCAGCGATCAGCTCCGCCGTCCGGCGCGCGGTGCCGGAGGGCGCGTCGGCCTTGGCCGGGTGGTGCAGCTCGATGACCTCGACCGACTCGAAGTACGGGGCCGCCTGCGCCGCGAACTGCATCAGCAGCACCATGGCCACCGAGAAGTTCGGCGCGATCAGCACCCCGACCGAGGGGACGGCCGCACACCACTCGCGCACGGCGGCCAGCCGGGCGTCGTCGAACCCGGTCGTCCCGACGACCGCGTGGATCCCGTGGCCGACGGCGAACTCCAGGTTCGCCATCACCGAGTCGGGCGTGGTCAGGTCCACCACGACCTCTGCGCCGGCGTCGACCAACGCAGAGAGTGCGCCGTCACGGCCGAGCGCCGCGACAAGTTCCAGATCCGCGGCCGCCTCGACCGCGGCCACCGCGGTCGAGCCCATCCGGCCCTGTGCACCCAGCACTGCGACCCGAATCGTCACGCCCTCACCACTCCCTGCACGCCCGGTACGCGATCGTCGGCAGGCTGCGCCGTGCTGATCACGCGACGGCCCGGGCGAAGTCCCGGTCGGCGTCGAACGGTCCGATCACGGCGAGCGTGGGCCGGGTCGCCAGCAGATCCGTGGCGACCTGCTGCACGTCCTCGAGCGTGACCCCGCTGATCCGGTCCAGCAGTTCGCCGACCGGCGGTAGTTCCCCGTGCAGCAGCTCGGCTTTGCCGAGCCGGCTCATCCGCGAGCCGGTGTCCTCGAGCCCGAGCACCAGCCCACCGCGCATCTGCCCCTGACCGCGCAGCAGCTCATCACATGTGATGCCGTGCTCGGCGACGAGCGCCACCTGGTCCCGGCAGATGGCGAGTACGTCGTCGACCTTCTTCGGCAGGCACCCGGCGTAGACGCCGAACATGCCGGTGTCGGCGTACTGCGAGGCGAAGGAGAAGACCGAGTACGCGAGGCCGCGCTTCTCGCGGATCTCCTGGAACAACCGGCTGCTCATGCCGCCGCCGAGCGCGGCGTTCAGGACACCGAGCGCGAACCGGCGCTCGTCGCACCGGTCCACGCCGGGCACGCCGAGCACGAGGTTGGCCTGCTCGGTGCCCTTGCGCACCACCCGCACGTCGCCCGCACCGACGGTACGGGCGCGCCCCGAGCGCGGGGCCGCCGGCGAAGCGGTGCCCTCGAGCCGGCCCGCGGCCTGGAACGCCTTGCGCACCAGGCGAACCAGCGTCGGGTGGTCGATGTTGCCGGCAGCGGCGACGACCATGTTCTCCGGTTGGTACCGGCGCCGGTAGAACGAGCGGATGGCGCGCGGCGTGATCGTCTCGATCGACTGCGTCGTGCCGAGGATCGAGCGGCCGAGCGGGCCGGTGCCGTACATCGCCTCGGCGAACTCCTCGTGCACCAGGTCGGACGGGTCGTCGTCACGCATCGCGATCTCCTCGAGGATCACGTCGCGTTCGGAGTCCACGTCCGCCGGACGCAGGAGCGCAGAGGTCACCAGGTCGCACACCACGTCGATCGCGAGCGGCAGGTCCACGTCGAGCACCCGCGCGTAGAAGCAGGTGTACTCCTTGCTGGTGAACGCGTTCAGCTCACCGCCGACCGCGTCGACCGCCGCTGAGATCTCCAGCGCGCTGCGGCGCTCGGTGCCCTTGAACAGCAGGTGCTCGAGGTAGTGGGCCGCGCCGGCCTGCGGGACGGTCTCGTCACGGGAACCCACGCCGACCCAGATGCCGAGCGACACCGAACGCACCCCCGGCAGGTGCTCGCTGACGACCCGCAGGCCGCCGGGCAGCACGGTACGCCGGACCCGGGCGCCGTCCTCGTCGAGCAGCGTGACGGTGGACCCGGGTCGCTGCTCGTACGCGACGGGCACGCGGCGGCGCCGCGTGCCCGTCCTCGTCGTACCGGTCAACGTCAGGCGTCCGCGGCGGCCGGCGCCGGCTCGGCCTGGTCCGCCCCGTCGGCGTTCTCCTCGACGGGCGTCAGCGACAGCTTGCCCCGCGAGTCGACCTCGCTGATCTCGACCAGGATCTTCTGCCCGATCTGCACCACGTCCTCGACGTTGGCCACCCGCTTGCCGCCGGCCAGCGACCGCAGCTTGCTGATGTGGACCAGGCCGTCCTTGCCCGGCAGCAGCGAGACGAACGCACCGAAGGTCGTGGTCTTCACGACGGTCCCCAGGTAGCGCTCGCCGACCTCGGGCATCTGCGGGTTCGCGATCGCGTTGATCTGCGCGCGTGCCGCTTCGGCCTTCGGCCCGTCGACGGCGCCGATGTAGATCGTGCCGTCGTCCTGGATCGTGATGTCGGCGCCGGTCTCCTCCTGGATCTGGTTGATGACCTTGCCCTTGGGCCCGATCACCTCACCGATCTTGTCGACCGGGATCTGCACCGTGATGATCCGCGGGGCGTACGGCGACATCTCGTCGGGCGCGTCGATCGCCTCGAGCATCACGTCGAGGATCGCCAGGCGCGCGTCCTTGGCCTGCGTCAGCGCCCGGGCGAGGACCGAGGCGGGGATGCCGTCGAGCTTGGTGTCCAGCTGCAGCGCGGTCACGAACTCCTTGGTACCGGCGACCTTGAAGTCCATGTCGCCGTACGCGTCCTCCGCGCCGAGGATGTCGGTGATCGCGACGTATTCCGTCTTGCCATCGACGGTGTCGGAGATCAGCCCCATCGCGATGCCCGCGACCGGTGCCTTCAGCGGCACTCCCGCGTTGAGCAGCGACATCGTCGAGGCGCAGACCGAGCCCATCGACGTGGACCCGTTGGAACCGAGCGCCTCCGAGACCTGGCGGATGGCGTACGGGAACTCGTCCTTGCTCGGCAGCACCGGCACGAGTGCACGCTCGGCGAGGGCGCCGTGGCCGATCTCGCGGCGCTTCGGGGAGCCGACGCGCCCGGTCTCGCCGGTGCTGTAGGGCGGGAAGTTGTAGTTGTGCATGTAGCGCTTGCGCGTCACCGGCGAGAGCGTGTCGAGCTGCTGCTCCATGCGCAGCATGTTCAGCGTGGACACCCCGAGGATCTGGGTCTCGCCGCGCTCGAACAACGCCGAGCCGTGCGCCCGCGGGACGACCTCTACCTCGGCCGACAGGGTGCGGATGTCGGTGATGCCGCGACCGTCGATGCGGACCTTGTCGCGCAGCACCCGCTGGCGTACGAGCTTCTTGGTGACCGCGCGCAGGGCCGCGCCGATCTCCTTCTCCCGACCGGTGAAACGCTCGGCGAGCTTGTCGCCGACCAGCTCCTTGACGCGGTCGAGCTCGGCCTCGCGCTCCTGCTTGCCGGCGATCGTCAGCGCTGCGGCCAGCTCGGATCCGACGGCCTCCTCGACGGCCGCGATCACGTCGTCCTGGTAGTCGAGGAACCGCGGGTACTCCCGGGTGGCCTTCGCGGCGTGGGCGGCGAGGTCGGCCTGCGCCTCGCACAACGTGCGGATGAATGGCTTGGCGGCATCCAGCCCCTGGGCGACGACCTCCTCGGTCGGCGCTGTCGCACCGCCGCGTACCAGCGCCACGGTGCCCTCGGTGGCCTCGGCCTCGACCATCATGATCGCGACGTCGTCGCCGACGACCCGACCGGCGACGACCATGTCGAACACCGCGTGCTCGAGCTGGCTGTGGGTCGGGAAGGCGACCCACTGGTCGCCGATCAGCGCCACGCGCACCCCGCCGATCGGACCGCTGAAGGGCAGCCCGGCGAGCTGGGTGGACATCGAAGCCGCGTTGATCGCCACGACGTCGTAGAGGTGGTCCGGGTTCAGCGACATGACCGTCACGACGACCTGCACCTCGTTGCGCAGGCCCTTGACGAACGAGGGACGCAGCGGGCGGTCGATGAGCCGGCAGGTGAGGATCGCGTCCTCGCTCGGCCGGCCCTCGCGCCGGAAGAACGAGCCGGGGATACGCCCGACCGAGTACATCCGCTCCTCGACGTCGACCGTGAGGGGGAAGAAGTCGAGCTGGTCCTTGGGGTGCTTGCCGGCGGTCGTCGCCGACAGCAGCATGGTGTCGTCGTCCAGGTAGGCGACGGCGGACCCGGCGGCCTGCCGGGCGAGACGGCCGGTCTCGAACCGGATGGTGCGGGTGCCGTACGAGCCGTTGTCGATGACGGCTTCGGCGGTGTGGATCTCGGGACCCTCCACGGGTGCCCTCCTCGTCTGTCGTCCACGCGGGAGCGTGGCGGACGGGGGCGGATCCCGCTCACGAGCGGGCCAGCCGGGCAGGAGGCCGGTCTTCGATCGAAGCGCACGGGGCAGATGCGTGCCTCCCCTCCTGCGGGGAGGTCGCGCCCCCGGGCGCCACTACCGAGGACCGACGGCTGAGAGTCGTTCGGGGACTCGCCCTGTCGTCCGGTCAGGGAAGTGGTTCGGTGTTCAGTTGTGGCACGCAGGTCGTCCCGCGTGCAGTCGTTCGCGCTCGAGCGGAGCGCTAGCGGCGGATGCCGAGCCGCTCGATGAGCGAGCGGTAGCGGTTGATGTCGGTCTTCGCCAGGTACTTGAGCAGCCGGCGGCGCTGACCGACGAGCAGCAGCAGGCCGCGGCGGCTGTGGTGGTCGTGCTTGTGCAGCTTCAGGTGCTCGGTGAGGCCGCGGATCCGCTGGGTCAGCAGGGCGACCTGCACCTCGGGGCTCCCGGTGTCACCGGGCGCGGTCTTGTACTCGTCGATGATGGCGTTCTTGGTCGCGGTGTCGAGCGACATGCAGATCCTCGTCGAGGCGCGGTCACGGGCGGCACAGGAAGCACGGCCCTCGTCCAGTCACGCGTCGCGAAGCGCCTCCCTCGCGACCGTCGGCGCCGAGGTTACCAGCGCGAGCCGCGTGCGTCCCAATCGGCGCCGAGCGTGGTGCGGACCTCATGGCGCAGCGTCCCGGCGACGATCGTGTCAGGGTTCGGGTCGCGCAGGTCCACCAGGACATCGGGGACCTTCGGCGGCGCGGGGCGGCTGCGGCCCGTCTGGCGGGCGTCGAGCATCTCGAGGGCTTCGTACAGATCTCGCAGCGCTTCGGAACGACTCACGTGACGTACCGTAACCGCGGCACCCGTGGCAGAGCGCTACGCCAGCGTCGGGTTCACCGTTCCAGCGCAATGCGCGGCATCCGGTTGTACCTTTGTGTCACGGAACGTGACGTGGCGGCTCCGGCGGAGCAATCGGACCAGGGTCTAGCCGATCCGGCGTGAGCGGATCCGGAGCGGAGAGCCCGTCGGCGCGGCGGGCCGCGAGGTAGACGCGCCGCACCGCGAGCGTCTGGCGTACGTGGTGCCCGATGTGCTCGACGAAGTGCTCCCGGTAGACCTTGTCGCCGGAGGCGACAACGATCGCGTAGAAGGCGGAGAACCCGGCGAGGAAGGTCGCGACCCGCAGCAGCTGGCGGCTCACGCCGTGGTCCCCGGTCGCCCCGAACAGCGGCTCGACGATCCCCAGCGGGCCGAGCCACGCCTGCTGCACCGGGAAGCCCACTGCGACCGCGCCGAACAGCACGAAGAACGCCCACACCACGAGCCCGATCAGCCCGACCTGCACGAGCTGGGCGACGACGAGCACGAGCGCCACGTTGTACCGCTGGCGCCGGGTCAGCGCCACCCGGTGCTCGAGCCCCACCAGTCCCGGGGCGAGCGCCGCCATCGGGGTGCCGCGGCTGGCCTCCAGCACGTACGCCCGGTCAGCGCCGAGGTCGAGCCGGTCGCCCTCCTCCCCCACCCGGCTCAGCAGCACGACGATGCCGAGGCCGCCGAACACCGCGAGCGCGCTCCAGAGCAGCCGGCCGTCCATCGTGCCTGCGACCTGCCAGAGCTCGGTGGACAGGAACAGGAACGTCACGACGAGCAGCAGCAGCGGCAGCACACGGGTCGTCAGGCGCACCAGGTCGCCGAGCTGGCGCAGCGTCCAGCGGACCGCCCACCAGAACAGCGCGACGAGCGCGTAGCGGGTCACCGCGTACACCACGGCGACGAGCAGCGCGGCGGTCACCGCGACGGCCAGCGCCGTCGTGATGTCGTCGTCGGTGACGAGCTCGAGCGCGGTCGGGACGAGGATCACCGCGCCCGGCACCCACCAGCTCACCCGTTGCGGGCGCGCGAACGGCCTTCGCCGCCGGGAGAGGTTGACGAGGACGTAGCCGATCACGAATGCGGCCAGGACCGCCAGCTCGCGCAGCAGCCCGCCCCAGTCGAGCACCAGGTGCAGCTCGACGACCTCCGCGTCCACGACCGAGACCTGGTTGGTGGCCGGGACGGGCAGCAGCAGCACGAACACGACAAGCAGCGCCGGCAGTGCGCGGGTCCAGACGTCGGTGCCCGAGCGGTAGTCCTCCACGAGCATCGGCATGCCCCGGGCGATCAGCCACCGCTCGGTGGCCGTCAGCGGATCGGGCGGCGGCGCGGACCGGGTACGGGCGCGGGGCGGATCAGCGGAGGTGGTCACGGATCTCGGCGACGTCCTCGTGCATCTGCGCGACGAGCGCCTCGACGGTCGTGAACTTCAGGGTCGGTCGCACCCGCGCCACCACGTCGACCGCGAGGTGCTCGCCGTACAGGTCGAGATCGTCGCGGTCCAGCACGTACGCCTCGACACGGCGCTCCACGCCGTCGAACTGCGGGTTGGTGCCGATCGAGAGCGCGGCCGGCATCCGCTGCTCGAGCGGGGTGTACGGGTGGCGTACGACCCAGGCCGCGTAGATCCCGTCCGCGGGGATCGCGGGGTGCGGGGTGGTGGCGATGTTCGCCGTCGGGAACCCCAGCTCACGGCCGCGCTTGTTGCCGTGCACCACGACACCCTCGACCCGGTGCGGGCGTCCGAGCGAGACGGCGGCCTGCTCGACGTCGCCGGCGGCGATCAGCGCGCGGGTGTACGTCGAGGACCACACCCCGCCCGTACCGGCCACCAGCGGGACCGGGTCGACCTCGAACCCGAGGGTGGCGCCGAGCTCGGCGAGCGTCTGGGTGTCGCCGGCCGCCCGGTTGCCGAACCGGAAGTTCTCCCCCACCACGACCTGGACCGCGTGCAGCCGGTCCGCGAGCACATCGTGGGCGAACTGCTCGGGCGTCTTGGCCGCCAGCTCGCGGGTGAACGGCAGCACGCAGACCGCCTCGATGCCGAGGCTCCCGAGCAGCTCCACGCGGTGGTCGAGGGTGCACAGCATCGGGGGGTGGGTGCCGGGGCGTACGACCTCCGTCGGGTGCGGGTCGAACGTGATGACGACGGCCGGTACGCCCAGCCGCTGCGCGTGCTCGACCGCGCGCCCGATCGTGATCCGGTGCCCGCGGTGCACGCCGTCGAACACGCCGATCGTGACGACCGACCGCGGCCAGCCGGTGGGGACGTCCTCCAGCTCCTGCCAGCGTTGCACGGGCCAAGCCTGCCATGGCGCGCCTCTGCGGGCCGCGCTGGCCGTACGCACCGGGGCGGCGGGCCCTCGCCGCCGCCACCATCGTGACCATCCCGTGTGGTGAATGTGGCAGGAGTCCGCTCTTAGCGGACTCCTGCCACATTCACCCCACGCAAGCAGTGGTGGCGGGCGGTGCCGGTGGGCGGATGGGATCGTCGGGGGATGTGGCTGGTGGCGGTGCTCGCCGGCCTGCTCGTGGTGCTGACCGGTGCGCTGCCGCCCGACGCCGCGCTCGCCGTCCTCGCGCAGCTGGCCCCGGTGCTGGTCTTCCTCGTCGCGATGACGCTGCTCGCCGAACTGGCCGACCTCGCCGGCGTCTTCGATGCTGCGGCGTACCGCATCGCCCGGCTCGGCGGTGGTCGCGTCCGCCGGCTGTGGCTGCTGGTCCTCGCGCTCGCCACGGTGACGACCGTGCTGATGTCGCTCGACACCACCGCGGTCCTGCTCACCCCCGTCGTACTCACCTTGTGCGAGCGGTGTGGCCTGCCCTCGCTGCCGTTCGCGATGGTGGTCGTGTGGTGCGCCAACACGGCGAGCCTGCTGCTGCCCGTGTCGAACCTCACGAACCTGCTCTCGTTGCAGCACACCGGTGCCACCACCGCACAGTTCGCCGCGGTCATGTGGGCGCCCGCGGTCGTCGCCGTCCTCGTGACGGCGCTGGTGCTCGGGCTGCGCTACCGCACGCGCCTCGGCGGCGCCTACCAGCACCCGGGTGCCGCGCTGCCCGGCGACCGGCTGCTCTTCCGGGTCGCGGCCGCGGCCTGTCTGCTCGTCGGTCCCCTCGGCTTCGTGGGCGTACCGGCGCCCTGGGCCGCGAGCATCGGCGCAGCCGTGGTGGCGCTCGGGTTCGCCGTACGCGGTCGCGGTCGCCGGCTGCCCTGGACGCGTGTGCCGTGGCGCCTGGTACTACTCGTCGCGGGGTTGTTCCTCGCCGTCGCGGCGGCGCAGCGCCACGGCGCGCTCGACCTGCTCACCTCGCTCGTCGGGACCGGCCACTCCACGCTTGACCTGCTGCGGCTGGCCGGGTCCAGCGCGTTGGGAGCGAACCTGGTGAACAACCTTCCCGCGTACGCCGCGCTCGCTCCGGCGGCGGCGAGCGGCCTGCGCCCGTACGCCCTGCTCGTCGGGGTCAACCTCGGGCCGGTGGTGCTGCTGTGGGGGTCGCTCGCGACGCTGCTCTGGCACGAGCGGTGCCGGCGGCGCGGCGTACGGGTGAGCGCGCGGGAGTACGCGCTCGTCGGCGCGCTCGGCATCATCCCTCTCGTCGCCGGGTCCACCCTCGCCCTGCTCCTCACCCCCTGACCCGTGTCCCTGCTCGAATCGTCGTTATCCGCGCGAGTTAACGACGTTTCAAGCAGGGACGCGGGGCTGGTCGACGGTCTCGAAACGTCGGGGTACGAGCAGCAGGACCACGACCGAGACGACGCCGGCCGCCAGCAGCCCGGCGAACACGGCGTGGGTCGAGGCCTGCAGCGCATCGCGCAGGTAGGTCGCCACCTGCGGTGATGCGTGCCCGCCGAGCAGGGTGTCGCTGACCCCGTCCACCCGGCCCGGTACGTGAGCGGCGATCGACGGCGGCGCCGACTGCAGCCAGCTCAGCAGCACGGTGTTGGTGACGGCGCCGAAGATCGCCGCTCCCAGGCTCTGGCCGAGGAACCGCGAGAACATCACCGCGCCGGTCATGACCCCGCGCCCGGACCACCCGGTCGTCGACTGCAGACCCACGAGCAGCGCCGTGGCGACCAGGCCGAGGCCCGCGCCCATCACCGCGCTGGACAGCACGATGTGCCAGACGGGTGTCGCGGGGTCCGCGATCGTGAACAGCCACGCGGCCAGGGTCGTCAGGACCGCTCCCAGCAACGCGGTGTCGCGGAAGCCGATCCGCATGTAGAGCCGTGGCGAGAACCACGACGCGAGCGGCCAGCCCAGGCTCATCGCCGACAGGACGAAGCCGGCTGCCACCGGCCCGAGGCCGAGCACCGCCTGGGCCCAGGTCGGCAGGAAGGTGGACAGCCCGATGAGCATCAGGCCGGAGAGCAAGGTGGCGGCGAGCGACCCGGCGTTGACCCGCCGTCGCCACAGCCACGGCGGGAGGATCGGCTCCGGCGCGCGGCGCTCCACCCGGACCGTGACGACGACGGCGACCAGCGCGGCGGCGAAGACCGCGATGCTCTGCGGTGAGAACCAGTCCCAGGCCTGACCGCCCTGCAGCAGCCCGAAGATCACGAACCCGGCCGCGGCGAGCACCCCGGTGGCGCCCGCGTAGTCGATCCGGTGGCTACGACGTTCGACCCGCTCGTGCAGGTCCCGTACGAGGAAGGTGAGCGCGAGCGCGCCGACCGGCAGGTTCACCAAGAAGATCCAGCGCCAGGAGGCGTACTCGGCGAAGACGCCGCCGAGCGCCGGCCCGAGGACCGCGGACACGCCCCAGACGCTCGAGAGCAAGCCCTGGATCTTGCCGCGTTCCTCGACCCGGTACAGGTCACCGGCCACTGTGTTGACCGTCGCGCCGATCGATCCGGCCCCTAGTCCCTGCAGGCCTCGGAACACGATGAGCGACAGCATGTTCCAGGCGGCCGCGGACAGGGCGCTGCCCACGAGGAACACGATGACGCCGATCACCAGGACCGGCTTGCGGCCGTACAGGTCGGCGAGCTTCCCGTACACCGGGATCGTGACGGTCTGCGCGAGCAGGTAGATCGAGAAGACCCAGCCGATCAGCGAGAACCCGCCGAGGTCGTCGACGACCTGCGGGATGGCGGTGGCGACGATCGTCGTGTCCATGGCGACCAGGGCCATGGACAGCAGCAGCGCGGTGACGACCCGGCCGCGCCCGGCGGGCCGGTCATCCTGATGCATCGTGGTCCGGGTCCTGTCGCCGCTAGGCGGGAGCCCGCCATCCGCTCCCCGCCAGGTTAGCCGGAGACGCGGCGCACCCCCACGCCGAGGTCACGAGCACCACATCCACTGCGCGCCCAGCCACCGTCCGGCGCATCGCGACCCGACCACGGACGGGGACGTGGGCACGGGAATCGGCGCAGCAGTTGGTGAACTCTTGACCTCGCGGCCGATCGGACGGGGTACCGCCGCACACGCACTGCGCAGTACGCTGCGGCTCGATCTCGGGGGGCCGGCAACGAGCACGTACGGCGTCCCTCCTGCACCGGACATCTCGATGCCGCCAGGTGTTCGTGGCGAACGGAGATCGTGATGACGGGCTTTGCACCGATACGTGGACTGGCCGCGGTCTGTGGCGCGGTCGCGCTCGCTCTGACCGGCACCGGGGCACCCGCCGCGCTGGCTGCCCGGGCAGTGGACGGATCGAGGGCCGGGGCGGTCACGGCCCGCGTCGCGTACGGAGGTCGGGGCACCACGGTCGCGCTTGGAGCGCGACGGGATGGCCGGCCACCCTTGCACGTGACGCTCCGGCTGAGCCGAGCGCAGATCCCCGTCAGGAGCAAGGTCACGGTGAAGGGCAAGGTACGCCCGAGGGTGCGCGGCGACCGGGTCGTGCTGCAGGCCAGGCAGGACGGCGGGAAGTGGCACCCGGTCACGACGGGCCGCACCAACAGGGCGGCGAAGTACCGGTTGCACTGGCGGGCCGGCAGTCCCGGGGAGTACCTGCTGCGGGTGCGGGCCCGCGCGGCACGCACGCACCGCGCGGGAGTCAGCAACACCCGCCGTCTGACGGTCGTAGGTTCGACCACGGGCGTCGTTGCGACGGGTGCGGGGCACAGCTGCGCGATCGTCAACGGTGGGGCGGTGAAGTGCTGGGGCTCCAACACGTACGGCCAGCTCGGCAACGGCACCACCACCAGCAGCCTCACTCCGGTGACGGTCACCGGCATCACCACGGCCACCGCGATCACCGCCGGGGGCGAACGCAGCTGCGCCCTGCTGAGAGATCACACGGTCCGCTGCTGGGGCCGGAACTCCCGCGGTGAGCTCGGCAACGGCACCACGAGCGACAGCGACGTTCCCGTACCCGTCAGTGGCATCACCACCGCCACGGCCGTCTCCACCGGACTGGGTCCCCACACGTGCGCATTGTTGGCGGATCGCACGATCCGCTGCTGGGGCTACAACAACTTCGGCCAGCTCGGCAATGCGACAACGACCGACAGCAGCAACCCGGTCAGCGTCACCGGCATCCACACCGCCACCGCCATCAGCGCCGGCGGTGACCACAGCTGCGCCGTACTCTCCTCGGGGCGCGTGCGGTGCTGGGGCTACAACGTGTACGGCCAGCTCGGCGGCAAGGGCGCCCCCGGCGACAGCACTGTTCCCGTCGTCGTCACCGGCATCCACACCGCCACCGCAGTCGCCGCCGGTGGGTTCCACAGCTGCGCCGCGCTTGCGGAGCGCACCGTGCGCTGCTGGGGATCCAACCGCTTCGGCCAACTCGGTGACACCAGCACCACCGACAGCACGACACCGGTGGCCGTCGACGGCATCACCACCGCCTCCGGCGCCCCGGCCGCCGGAGGCAACCACGCCTGCACGGTGCTGACCGGCCTCCGCGTTCGCTGCTGGGGCTTCAATGGTTTCGGCCAGCTCGGCAATGCGACAACCACGGACAGCAGCACACCGGTCACGGTGACGGGTCTCGCGCCGGTGACGGCGGTGTCCAGCGGCGTAGGCCACTCCTGCGCGGTATCGGTCTCGGGCCGCGTCAGCTGCTGGGGACACAACATTTCCGGGCAGCTCGGCAACGGCACGACCACCGACAGCGACGTCCCCGTCGCGGTCGTGGGCCTCGACTGAGCACCACCGTCGTCCGCTGTCCAGGCAGGTGAGGCGCGGGCAGCTCGCGCGGCGGAGCGGACCGGCCTCCGACGGGCGAGCTACGCGAGGACCGCCAGCGGGTGCAGCTTCCCGTCGCGTACCTCGGCGAGCGAGAGCAGCTCGTCGCCGGATGCGAGCCCGACCGGCCCGCGTGCCGGGAGCGGCCCCGACACGGCGGAGATCCCGACGGCGGCGCCGTGGCGGACCCGGATCGCGTGGTCCGCGTCCACGGTGAGGACGCCGAACTGCGCGCGTACGGCGGCGAGCAGCGGCACTCCGGCGGCGGGCCAGGTGTCCTGCAGCTGCTCGAGCGTGAGCGCGTCGGCGAGGCTGAACGCGCCGGCGCGGGTACGGCGCAGCGTGGTCAGGTGGCCGCCTACCCCGAGCGCCTCCCCCAGATCTCGGGCGAGGGCGCGCACGTACGTGCCGGCCGAGCAGACGACCGTGACCTCGACGTCGACGACGCCCGGCGCCCGCCCGCGCGCGATGTCGCGTACCGCGAACTGCGACACCGTCACCGGCCGCGCCGGCAGGTCGGGCTGCTCGCCGGCCCGCACCCGCCTGTACGAGCGCACCCCGTGGATCTTGACCGCGCTCACGGCGCTCGGCACCTGCTGCAGCCTGCCGGTGAGCGCCCGCACGCCGCGGTGCACCTGTTCGTCGGCGACGGCGGAGGCGTCGACGGTCGCGACGGTCTCGCCCTCGGCGTCGTCCGTGACGGTGCTCGCCCCGAGACGGATCGTCGCCTCGTACTCCTTGTCGTCCTTGGTCAGATGGCCGAGCAGCCGGGTCGCCCGCTCGACACCGAGCACGAGCACCCCGGTCGCCATCGGGTCGAGCGTCCCGGCGTGGCCGACCTTGCGCGACCCGACGATCCGGCGCACCCGCGCGACGACGTCGTGCGACGTCATCCCGGCCGCCTTGTCGATCACCAGGACGGTGTCCGGGGCGGTACGCGCACGCGGACCGCGGGCCACGTCAGCCGGCTCCGGCCGCGTCCAGGGCGGCGCGCAGCCCGGCCCGTACCGTCTCGAGGTCGCCGGCGCCGGTGAACCCGGCGGCGAACCGGTGACCGCCGCCGCCCAACGACCGGGCGACGGAACTGACGTCGACCGCTCCCTTGCTGCGCAGCGAGACCCGCCAGGCGCCGGCGTCGTCCTGCTTGAGCACCGCGGCCACTTCCGCCTCGTGGGTGCAGCGCAGCACGTCGATGACCCGCTCGAGGCCGTCCAGCGCGAGCCCGTCACGGTCGGTCCGTGACACGTGCGTCTCGACCAGCCCCCGGCGCCCGACCGCCGCCGGGTGCAGTTCGGCGCGACCGAGCGCGAGCCCCAAGACCTGCAGCGCCCGCAACGGCTCGTCGTCGTAGAGCGCGCGCGCGATGTCGTCGTGCGCGATGCCGGTGGCGAGCAGCCGGGCGGCGATCTCGTGCGTGCGCGGTGTCGTCGCGGCGAAGCGGAACGACCCGGTGTCGGTGAGCAGGCCGGCGTACAACGCGGTGGCCACCGCAGGGGTGAGCCCGGCCCCGAGCCGGTCGACGAGGTCGAGGGCCAGGACCGCCGTCGCGGGCGCGGTGACGTCGACGAGGGAGGTCGTCGCGAACCCGGTGTACGACGTGTGGTGGTCGACAGCGATGCGTTGCGGTGCCGCGTCGTACGCCGCCGTGAGCACGCCGAGGCGGTCCTTGGAGCTGACGTCGAACGACACCGCCGCGGCAGCGGGACGTACCAGGTCCGGTGGTGCGAGCAGGTCGAGACCGGGCAGTCCGCGCAGTACCCGCGGCACCTCGAAGGGCTGGTCGCCGAAGCTGACCTGGACCTCGGTGCCGAGCTCCCGCAGCGCCTGCCCGACGCCGAGCGCCGAGCCGAGCGCGTCGGCATCCGGCGCGACGTGGGCGAGCAGCAGCACCTGCTGCGCCTCGCGCAGCGCCTGCACCGCGGCGGACCAGTCGGCCTCCCGAGGTCGTTGCCGCCACTGCTGCGGAGCTGCGGCGGGCCTCACGAGTCGAAGCCTTCCCGGTCCGGCCGCTCGCCAGTGATCCCCTCGCCCGGCTCCTCCTGCGTGGCGGGGCGGCGGTAGGGGTCGGCGTCGCCCGCGTACTGCGCGCGGCTGGCCTGGGCGTGGACGCTCGCGTCCGCCTGCGCCGCCCGGGTCAGCAGGTCCTCGATGTGGGCCGCGGTCTCCGGAAGCGCGTCGAGGACGAAGGTCAGGGTGGGCGTGAACCGTACGCCGGTCTGCCGGCCGACCTCGCTGCGCAGCACGCCCTTGGCGCTCTCCAGGGCGGCAGCGGTCGCATCCTTCTCGACGTCGTCTCCGTACACCGTGTAGAACACCGTGGCGTCGTGCAGATCGCCGGTGACGCGTGCCTGCGTGATCGTCACGAACCCGAGCCGGGGGTCCTTGACGCGCGTCTTGAGCGTCTCGGCGACGATCACGCGGATCCGGTCGGCGAGCTTGCGGGCCCGGGCCGGGTCTGCCATGGCGATCTCCTTGTCCTGCTGGTTCGGACTGAATGTGGCAAGAGTTCGTCCGGAACGAACTCTTGCCACATTCAGTCGGGCGTGCGGCGGGTCAGTCGGTGGAGGAGCGCAGCTCGCGGTGGGCGCTGAGCAGCTCGATCTCGGGGCGGGCGGCGACGAGCCGTTCGCACTGGTCGAGCACCTCGCCGACGTGGTGGGCGTCCGCCGCGACCACCGCGACGCCGAGGGCGGCGCGCCGGTGCAGGTCCAGGTGGCCCACCTCGGCCGCCGAGACCTCGAAGCGCCGCCGCAGCTCGGCGACGATCGGTCGTACGACCGAACGCTTGCCCTTGCGCGAGTGGACGTCGCCCAGCAGCACGTCCAGCTCGAGGCTGCCGACGAACATCACCACTCCTTCACGGAACGGGGTAACCCACCGAGCCTGGGGACCGGATGAACTACCCCGTTCCGCGACGATCAGGCGCGCTGCTTCTCGCGCATCTCGAAGGTCTCGATGACGTCGTCGACCTTGATGTCGTTGTACGACCCCAGGCCCACACCGCACTCGTAACCCTCGCGCACCTCGGTCACGTCGTCCTTGAACCGCCGCAGCGTGTCGATGGACAGGTTGTCGGCCACCACGGTGCCGTCGCGGACCAGCCGCGCCTTGGCGTTGCGGCGGATCAGCCCGGAGCGCACCAGGCAGCCGGCGATGTTGCCGAACTTGCTGGAGCGGAACACCTCGCGGATCTCGGCGCTGCCGAGCGCGACCTCCTCGTACTCCGGCTTGAGCAGCCCCTTGAGCGCGGCCTCGACGTCGTCGATCGCCTGGTAGATGACCGAGTAGAACCGGACGTCCACCCCTTCGCGATCGGCGAGTTCCTGGACCCGCTCGGCGAACCGCACGTTGAACCCGATGATGATCGCGTTGTCGACGGTCGCGAGGTTCACGTCGTTCTGCGTGATCGCACCGACTCCGCGGTCGAGGATCCGCAGCGACACCTCGTCGCCGAGCTCGATCCCGAGCAGCGCGTCCTCGAGGGCCTCGACCGAACCGGCCACGTCGCCCTTGAGGATGAGCTTGAGCTCCTGGGTCTCGCCCTTCTCGAGCGCTCGCAGGAAGTCCTCGAGCGTCCGCCGGCCGCGGGCCCGGGCGAGCTGCGCGTTGCGTTCCCGGTGACCGCGGGTCTCGGCGATCTGGCGCGCCGTACGGTCCTCGTCGACGACGAGCATGTTGTCGCCGGCTCCCGGGACCGCGGTGAGCCCGAGGACGAGCACCGGCCGTGCCGGCCCGGCCTCCTCCAGGTGCTCCCCGCGCTCGTCGAGCATCGCCCGTACCCGTCCGTACGCGTCCCCCACCACGAGGCTGTCGCCCGGGCGCAGCGTGCCGCGCTGGACCAGGATCGTGGCGACCGGGCCGCGACCGCGGTCCAGGTGCGCCTCGATCGCGACGCCCTGCGCGTCCTGCTTCGGGTTGGCCCGCAGGTCGAGCGCGGCGTCGGCCGTGAGCAGCACCGCCTCGAGCAGCGAGTCGATGCCGGTCCCCTCGCGGGCGGACACGTCGACGAACATCGTGTCGCCGCCGTACTCCTCGGGCACCAGTCCGTACTCGCTGAGCTGGCCGCGCACCTTGGTCGGGTCGGCGCCCTCCTTGTCGATCTTGTTCACGGCGACCACGATCGGTACGTCCGCCGCCTTGGCGTGGTTGAGCGCCTCGATCGTCTGGGGCTTGACCCCGTCGTCGGCGGCGACCACCAGGATCGCGATGTCGGTGACCTGCGCACCGCGGGCGCGCATGGCGGTGAACGCCTCGTGACCCGGGGTGTCGATGAACGTGATCGGCCGTGGCTCGCCCTCGACCGCGTCGGTGATCACCTGGTACGCACCGATGTGCTGGGTGATGCCGCCGGCCTCCTTGGCGCCCAGGTTGGTGTGCCGGATCGCGTCGAGCAGCCGCGTCTTGCCGTGGTCGACGTGACCCATGACCGTGACGACCGGCGGGCGGGAGACCAGGTCGGACTCGTCGCCCTCGTCCTCCCCGAACTCGAGGTCGAAGCTCTCGAGCAGCTCCCGGTCCTCGTCCTCCGGCGAGATGATCTGGACGTCGTAGTTCAGCTCCTCGCCGAGCAACAGCAGCGTCTCGTCGCTGACCGACTGGGTCGCGGTCACCATCTCGCCGAGCTTGAACAGGATGGTCACGAGCGTGCCCGGGGTCTGCCCGATCCGGTCGGCGAAGTCGGTCAGCGTGGCACCGCGGGGCAGCCGTACGGTCTGCCCCTGGCCCATCGGCCGGATCTCGGCGCCGACCGAGGGCGCTGCCATGTTGTCGAACTCCTGCCGCTTGGCGCGCTTGCTCTTGCGCCCGCGCGCCGGCTTGCCGCCCGCACGACCGAACGCACCCGCGGTCTGCCCGCGGCCGCCACGGCCGCCGAACCCGCCGGGACGGCCACCCGGACCACCGCCGGGACGCCCGCCCGGGCCGGCACCGGGGCGCCCGCCGAACCCGCCGCCGGGACGGCCACCCGGACCGCCGGGGCGACCGGGACCGCCGGGACGTGCACCTCCGGGCCCTCCCCGACCCGGTGCGGTCGGGCGCTGCACGGGCATCATCCCGGGGTTGGGACGCGGCGCGCCCATCGGGCGCGGCGCTCCCGGCACGCCGGGCCGCGGTGCGGCGCTGCGGTCCGTGAACGGGTTGTTCCCGGGCCGCGGGCCGGCCGGCCGCGGCGGCATGTCATCGGTGCGGCTGGTGAACGGGTTGTTGCCCGGCCGTGGACCGGCTGGGCGCGGACCGGCCGGACGCGGCGGGGCCGGCGCGGGAGCCGGCGGGGTGCCCGTACGGGCCGCTGGCGCGGCAGGCGTCGCCGGCGGAGCGGCGGCCGGTCGGGGTGCCGGCGCGGGAGCGGTCGGCACTGCGGTGACGGTGCCGGCCGTGGCAGCCGATTCCGCCTTGGCCGCGGGCGCCGCGCCCGGCTCTGCCGTCTTGGTGGACTTGGTGGGCTTCGCGGCCTGCGACTTGGTCGCCTTCTTGGCGGGCGCGGCCGCGCCATCGGTGGGCGCGGGGTACGCGTCCCGCAGCTTGCGCACCACCGGCGCTTCGATCGTCGAGCTCGCGGAGCGGACGAACTCGCCCATCTCCTGCAGCTTGGCGACGACCGCCTTGCTCTCGACTCCGAGCTCCTTGGCGAGCTCGTAGACCCGGACCTTGGACACGGTTCTCCTGATCTGCCGCCCGGGCCGCAGATCAGGACCCTGGGAGACTTAGACGTTCACGGACACACTCAGGACTGGCACAGTCATGACTGGCACACCCATGGCTGGGCGCTCATGATGTGACGGTCATCGGGGGCTCATGTCGTTCATGAGGATGGTGACTCCCGAACCTCTGGACGAGGCGACGACCGGTCGGTCGCCGCCGGGGACAACGCATCGAACCACGATCGCGCCGCGGTCAGGTCGAGCGGTCCCGGGACCCGCAGGGCCCTCGGCAGCGCACGACGTCGCTCGGCGAGGTCGAGGCACTCCGGGACGGGATGCAACCACGCACCTCGCCCCGGACGCCGGGCGGCGGGATCGGGTACGACTGCACCTTGCTCCGCGACCACCCGTACCAGCGCGGACCGGCGATCCCGGCGCCGACATCCCACACAGGTACGCACGGGAGCGCGTGGGGAAGCGGCCGGACCACCGACCAGGGGCGAGTCTACCCCGCGCGGAGCGGGTTGTCCGACGCCCCGCCGACCGGTGGTACGCCGGCTCACCCGGCCCCGCCGGCGCGCGCCGGGTCGGGGCGCCCGCCGTCGCCTGCCGGTCCACCGCTGCGCTCCGGGCGACCGGCCGCGACAGGTCCCGCGGCACCCGCCGTACGCGCCCCGGCGTCGGAGCGGTCGGCATCGGTCGGCGCGGCGTCGCTGCGGATGTCGATGCGCCACCCGGTGAGCCGGGCCGCGAGGCGCGCGTTCTGACCTTCCCGGCCGATCGCGAGCGAGAGCTGGTAGTCCGGGACGATCACGCGTGCCGCCCGGGCGTCCGCGTCGACGACGATGACCTCGCTGACCCGCGCCGGGGACAGCGCGTTGGCCACGAACCGGGCCGGCTCGTCCGACCAGTCCACGATGTCGATCTTCTCGCCGTGCAGCTCGGCCATGACGGCGCGCACCCGTTGCCCCATCGGGCCGATGCACGCCCCCTTGGCGCCCACCCCCTCGACACGCGAACGCACGGCGATCTTGCTGCGGTGACCGGCCTCCCGCGCGACGGCGACGATCTCGACCGAGCCGTCCGCCACCTCCGGGACCTCCAACGCGAACAGCGTGCGCACCAGGTTCGGGTGGGTGCGCGACAGCGTCACGCGCGTACCGCGCGGTCCGCGCGTCACCGACACGACGTGGCACTTGAGGCGCGAGCCGTGCTCGTACCGTTCGCCGGGCACCTGCTCCTGCGGCGGCAGCACCCCTTCGACCCGGCCCAGGTCGACCAGCACGGTCCGCGGGTCGGGACCCTGCGCGACGACGCCTGAGACCAGGTCGCCCTCGGTCCCCGCGAACTCGCCGAACGTACGGTCGTCCTCCATGTCCCGCAGCCGCTGCATGATGACCTGCCGGGCCGTCGTCGCGGCGACCCGGCCGAAACCCTCGGGCGTGTCGTCGTACTCGCGCAGCGTCTCGCCGTCCTCGCCGACCTCGGCCGCCCACACCGTCACGTGGCCCGTGGAGCGGTCCAGGACGACACGGGCGCGGGTCTGGGCACCCTCGGTGTGCTGGTAGGCGGACAGCAGCGCCTGCTCGATCGTCTCGACGACCAGGTCGTACGAGATCTCCTTGGCCTGCACCAACGCTTTGAGCGCACCGACGTCGATGTCCATGTCATGCCTCCTCGGCGGCCGCCGGCGGATCAGGCGACTCGTCCGCCTCCACGTCGCGGAACTCCACCTGCACGATCGCGCGCGCGACCTGCTCGAACGCGACCCGGCGTGTCCCCGGCTCCAGGTCGAGGTCGACGCCGCCCTCGTCGACGGCGCTGATGCGCCCGGTCACGGGCGCGTCGGCGCGCAGCGTCACCTGTACCAGCCGCCCGGTGTTGCGCCGCCAGTGCCGCGGCAGCGTCAGTGGCCGGTCCACACCCGGTGAAGAAACCTCCAGGGTGTAGGGCTGCTCGCCGAGGACGTCACTGTCGTCCAGCGCCTGTGACACCTCGCGGGACACCGCCGCGACCTCGTCGAGGCTCACGCCGTGCTCGGCGTCCACGAGGACCCGCACGATGCGGCGCCGGCCCGCACTGCGTACCTCGACGTCCTCCAGGTCGAGATGCGCGCCGGTCACGACCGGGGCGAGCACCGCGACCACCCGCTCCCGGTCGACGCTGCCCCGCGCCTGGTGGGGCGCGCTCGCGGCGCGCCGACGGTCCCTGGACATCCCGCGGTCCTCCGTCCGCCCCCGCTGTGCTGCTGTGATCGATCCGCTGTGCCCCGGCTGCGGTGCCGCGAGGCGGGCGTGCGACGACCGGTCGTGAGGAGCGCAGGTACGAGTCGACATTACTTGTCCGGCGCCGCGGATCACGGCAGGACCTCCGCGGCGCTCCCCCGCCCGTGACTGGCACCCGGGGCCACCGCCGCCGCGTGAGAGGGTGCCGCGGTGAGCGGAAAGGCCCGGACCGCACCGCCCGTCGTGACGCGACGGACGGTGCTGGTCGGCCTCGGTGTCGCCGCGCTACCGGGTCTCGCGGGGCTGAGCGGGTGCTCGACACCGGACGGGGCCGCTCCCGGCCCGACACCGGACCCCTCCGGCACGGCCGCGCCGGACGACGTGCTGCGCGCCGAGGCGTACGGCCAGGAGCTCGCACTCGCCGAGCGGTACACCGCCGCCCGCGCCAGCTACCCGAAGCTGCGGGAGGTGCTCGCGGTCGGGGACCGGCACCGGCTCTACGCCGCGGCGCTCGCCGGTGACGCGAGCCCCACCGCTTCGCCGGGCGCGACACGCGCGCCGGCGAAGCGGACCGTGCTCGCCGAGCTCGGCCGGGCGGAGAGCGAAGCGGCCGAGCAGCGGCTCGCGCAGTGCCGCCGCGCGGCCGATCCGGAGCTGGCGCGACTGCTCGCGCTGATCGGCGCCGGCTGCGCCGCCGCCGCGGCGCAGCTCGGGGGCAGCCGTGGCTGATCCCGCCGCCCTGCAGAACGCCCTCGCGGGCGCGCACGCCGCCGTCTACGCGTACGGCCTGGCGGGGGCCCGTCTCACCGGCACCGACCGGGCGCGCGCCCTGACCGCGATGGCCGAGCAGCGCCGCGTCCGCGACCGGCTGCTCGACCTGCTCACCGGCGAGGGCCAGTCCCCCACGCCGGCCGCCGCCGCGTACGACCCGCCGTTCGCCGTCGACTCCCCTGCTGCTGCCCGCCGGCTCGCCGGGCTGGTCGAGGACCGGATGGCCGGCCTGCTCGCCGCCGCGGCGGGCGCGACCGACGGCAGCGCCCGGACGTGGGCGGCCGGTGCCGCCCAGGCCTGCGCGGTCCGGGCCACCACGTGGACGGGCACCGCGGCCGTGTGGTCGGGTGAGGCGTGAGCGTCACGGAGCTGCCCGTCGACCAGCACGTGCAACGCCGGGCCGTACTCGTGCTGTCCGGCACGCAGGTCCTGGGCGGTCTGGGCGTCGGCGCGGGCGTCGCGGTCGGCGGGCTGCTGGCCGCCGACCTCACCGGCTCGGAGGGCGCCGCTGGCCTGGCCTCGACCGCGAGCGTGGTGGGCGCCGCCCTCGCCGCGTTGCCGCTCGTACGGATCACCGAGGCGCACGGCCGCCGGATCGGGTTGGCGACCGGCCTGCTGATCGCCGCCCTCGGTGCGGTGATGGTGGTCGTCGGCGCGGCGTACGACCTGATCTGGTTGCTGTTCCTCGGGCTGCTGCTCTCGGGCGCGGCGAGCGCGTCCGGGCTGCAGGCCCGTTACGCCGCCGTGGACCTCGCGGCACCGGCGCACCGCGCCCGTGACCTGTCGACGGTGGTCTGGGCGACGACCGTGGGCGCGGTCGCGGGGCCGAACCTCGCCGACCCCACGGGGCGGTTCGCGCTCTGGGCGGGCCTTCCCGAGCTGTCCGGCGGTTACCTGCTCGCGCTGCTCACGTTCGGCGTCGGCGCGGTCGTCGTGTGGCTGCTGCTGCGCCCCGACCCGCTGCTCACCGCGCGCACCCTCCACCCGGCGGCACGCGCGGTGCGGCACCGTCCCGGGCTGCGCGAGTCGCTCGCGGTCGTACGCACCTCCCCGGGCGCGGGGCTCGGGCTCGCCGCGGTCGCGATCGCGCACACCGCGATGGTCTCGGTGATGGTGATGACCCCGATCCACATGCGGCACGTCGACGTGTCGCTCGTGATGATCGGTCTGGTGATCAGCGTGCACGTCATCGGGATGTACGCGCTGTCGCCGCTGGTGGGCATCGCCGCCGACCGGCTCGGGCGCCTCCCGGTGATCGTGTCGGGCGCGGTGCTGCTGCTCGTCTCCTGCCTCGTCGCCGGTACCGCCGCCCCGGACGACACCCTCGCGCTCGGGGTGGGCCTGTTCCTGCTCGGGCTGGGCTGGTCCTGCGGACTGGTGGCCGGATCGACCCTCCTCACCGAGTCGGTGCCGGAGGTCGAACGACCTGGGGTGCAGGGCCTTTCCGACCTGCTGATGAACGCCTGCGGCGCTGTCGGTGGCGCACTGGCCGGGCTGATCGTGGCCGTGGCGACGTACGGCTGGCTGACCGCCATGGCCGCCGCACCGGTCGCTGCGCTGCTTGCGGGCGCCCTCGTCCGCCGCCGCAGCTGACCCTCCCGCCCGCGTGTCCCTGCTCGAATCGTCGTCAACTCGTCGAGTTGACGACGATTCGAGCAGGGACACGGGTCAGGTGGTGCGGCGCACGACCGCGAGCACGTCGCCGAGACGGTCCACGACGGCGTACGGGGTCACCTCGACGGCGACCTGCTGCTCCAGCGGCAGCCGCGAGTGCGGTACGAGCACCCCGCGCATCCCGACCTGCTGAGCGCCGTGGACGTCGTCCCAGATCCGGTCGCCGACGAAGACCGTACGTCCCGGCTCCGGCGAGCCGATCGCCTCGAGCGCGGCGCGGAACGCGTCCGCGTGCGGCTTGCCCCACGGGATCTCGGAGGTGTACACCGCGCCGTCGATGAGCTCGAGCAGCCCGTCACGGGCGAACACCGCCTCGTGATGCCACCGCGGCCAGAGGGTGTTGGACAGCACGCCGATCCGTACGCCGTCGGCGCGCAACGCCTCGAGCAGCGGTCGCGCGTCGGGATCGGCGTACGTGTGCGGCTCCCAGAACTCCAGGTACGCACGCAGCGCCGGTTCATGCGCGGCCGACCCGAGGTCCACCCCGGCGGCCCGGAATACGTGGTCGAGGTTGCCGGTGCCGTTGGCACCGGCGCTGGAGCGCTGGCCTTCCCAAAGGGCGAGCTCGGCGGCGAGCAACGCGTCCGCGAGCTCGCCGGCGCCCTGCGGGTCGTACGCCTGCGCGTACGCGTACCACTGCGCCCGCAGGTCGACGTCGTGCCACGGGGTGAGCGTGCCGCCCCAGTCGAAGATCACCGCATCCGTTGCCACGAACCTGGAGCGTAGGCGCCGATCGCGCCAGGTCGGCACCGGGTTTTGGCTGTGGACAGCGCGCTCGGCGCGAGCGCGCCATTCGGCAGGCTTGGCGGGGACCGCGACAGGAGGCACCATGGGCGAGGTGAAGAGTGCGCTGGACCGCGACTGGACCGTCGCCGATCTGGATGCCTTCCCGGACGGCGCGACCCGATACGAGATCTTCGACGGCGAGCTCGTCGTGACCCCGCCTCCCGACGAGCGCCACCAGATCCGCGCGTTCGACCTGGCGAAAGTGCTCGACGCCGCGTGCCCCCCGGACCTGCTCGTGTACGCCTCGCCCATCGGCGTGACGATCGGCGAGCGCCGTCACTTCGAGCCGGACGTCGCCGTCAAGCCGCGCGCCGGCTTCCGCGACGACACCGTCGTGCCGTTGCTGGCCGTCGAGGTGCTCAGCCCCTCGACGTGGCGAAACGACGTGCGCCGCAAACGCGAGGTGTACGCGCAGATCGGCGTGCCGTCGTACTGGCTGGTCGACCCGCTCGCTCCCGCCGTCACCGTGCTCGAGCTGGAGGACGGCGAGTACGTCGAGCGCGCCGTCGTGGGCCCAGGCGAGGAGCTCGAAGTTTCGCGGCCCTTCCCGGTCCGCCTCGCGCCAGGCGAGTGGACCCAGGGCCTCGATTAGTTCCGCCTCGAAGCGGGCATCGGCCGGCCCAGCCCGCCTCGGCGGTCTGAGCGGCCATCCGCTGGTCGAGCGTAGTCGAGACCATGATCACCGACGCAACTGCTCCGAAAGAGCGGACGCAACCAGCCGTCGGTCGAGCGTAGTCGAGACCATGATCACCGAAGTGGTCTCGACTACGCTCGACCACCGAGTACTCGCCCGGTCTTTCATGCGCCGACGGGCGCGCCGGCCAGGCCCAAAGTGACTCGACTACGCTCGACCAGCGAGTACTCGCCCGGTCTTTCGCGCACCGGCGGACGCGCCACCAGGCTCAAGGTGACTCGTCTCGCTGTTGCCAGCCGGCGATCATTCCCCGGCGGCGACGAGGTCGGTCAGGTGCTGCGCCGCGATCGCGACGGGGAGGTCCTGGCGCTCCCCCGTACGGCGGTCCTTCACCTCCACCACACCATCGGCGAGGCGCTTGCCCACCACGACGATCGTCGGGACGCCGATGAGCTCGGAGTCCTTGAACTTCACGCCGGGAGACACCGCGCGGCGGTCGTCGTAGAGCACCCGTACCCCAGCCGCGTCCAGGTCGGCGGCCAGTTTCTCGGCGGCCGCGAACACGGCGTCGTCCTTGCCGGTCGCGACGAGATGCACGTCCGCCGGCGCGACCTCCCGCGGCCAGCACAGTCCCAGCTCGTCGTGGGTCGTCTCGGCGATCGCGGCGACGGCCCGGGTGACCCCGAGGCCGTACGAGCCCATGGTGACGACGACCTGTTTGCCGTTCTCGTCCAACACCTTCAGCTCTAGTGCGTCGGCGTACTTGCGGCCGAGCTGGAAGATGTGTCCGATCTCGATGCCGCGGGCCAGCTCGAGCGGTCCCGATCCGTCCGGCGCCTCGTCCCCGGGGCGCACCTCGGCCGCCTCGATCGTCCCGTCGGGTACGAAGTCGCGGCCCACCACCAGGTCGAAGACGTGCTTGCCCGCGAGGTCGGCACCGGTGACCCAGCGGGTGCCCGCCACGACGCGCGGGTCCACCAGGTAGCGGATGCCGCTGGCGTTCCGCTCGCCGAGCACACCGGGCCCGATGTACCCCTTGACCAGGGCGGGGTACGCGGCGAAGTCCGCGTCGCCGAACGGGGTCACCTCGGCCGGACTCAGCACCGCCTCAAGCCGCTTGAGGTCGACCTCGCGGTCGCCCGGCAGCCCGACGGCGAGCGGCTCACGTGAACCGTCCGGATGGTGCAGCATCACCAGGACGTTCTTGAGCGTGTCGGCCGCCGACCAGTCCCGTCTGGGGAACCGTTGCGCGGCCACGGCGACGAGCGTCTCGATGGTCGCGCTGTCCGGGGTGTCCTCGACGTGCGCGGCGGGCACGTCGTCGTACGGCAACGCGGGCGGCGCCACCGTCGTGACCGCCTCGACGTTGGCCGCGTACCCGCCGGGTGAGCGCACGTAGGTGTCCTCCCCCGACTCGCACGGGGCGAGGAACTCCTCGGACTTGCTGCCGCCCATCGCACCGGACATCGCCGAGACGATGACGTACGGCAGACCGAGCCGGTCGAAGGTACGGACGTATGCGTCCCGGTGCCTCTGGTACGAGCGCTCGAGCCCGGCGTCGTCGACATCGAAGGAGTACGAGTCCTTCATCACGAACTCGCGACCGCGCAGGATCCCCGCGCGCGGCCGCGCCTCGTCGCGGTACTTGGTCTGGATCTGGTACAGCGACACCGGCAGGTCCTTGTACGAGGAGTACAGGTCCTTGACCAGTAGCGTGAACATCTCCTCGTGCGTCGGTCCGAGCAGCATGTCGTTGCCGCGCCGGTCCTTGAGACGGAAGAGGTTCTCGCCGTACTCGGTCCAGCGGTTCGACGCCTCGTACGGCTCACGCGGCAGCAGCGCCGGGAAGTGCACCTCCTGGAACCCCGCAGCGTCCATCTCCTCGCGGACCACCCGCTCGACGGCGCGCAGCACGAGCATGCCGAGCGGCAACCACGTATAGATGCCGGGCGCGGTGCGGCGGACGTAACCGGCGCGGACCAGCAGCTTGTGGCTCGGGACCTCGGCGTCGGCGGGGTCGTCCCGCAGGGTGCGCAGGAACAGGGTCGACATGCGCAGCAGCACGAGGTCTCCTCATCGGTACGGGACCCGCCGAGGATAGCGGCGCTCGCGTCACCAAGAACCGGCTGACCGGTGGCCGGGTGCTCATCCTCCGAACGGCCAGAGTTGGCCCGGTGCCCTGGGCACAAGGCCCGTGCGCGGTCTAGCGTCCGCCTACCACGCCCGTCGCCGACTCGGGGGATCCTCGTGACACCGCTGCCCAACACCGCTGCCCTGCTGGCCACCCGCAGCCGCGCCGTAACGGGCGTGGCAGCGGTGGCGCTGGTCGCCGGCCTCGCCGTCGCCGTGCCCGCCGGACCGGCCGCCGCCGCCGGCGAGGGCCGGATCACGACGACGGTGGCGTACAACTGCGCCACCGACGTGTACCGGCTCACCTTCCAAGACCTCACTGCCACCGGCGACGGCAACGCCGTGGGATTCGGGGTCGGGTTCGTCGTCAAGGGCGCGACGGAGATCATCGGCACGAGCGCCCTCGGCAGCCCCAACGTCGCGGTGTGGGAGGAGAACACCGACGCGGTCGGCGCGTACGGCGTCAACTTCACCCGCGGCGACAACGTCGACGTCTGGCTCGAGGAGAACCCGAACGGTGAGCCGACCGCGGCGAGCATGAAGACCCGCGGTCGCAAGATCGGGAGCTTCACCTACTGCGGCATCGACTCGGCCGCCAAGAAGTCGCTCCCGAGCAACTCTGCCGCGCGTACCTTCACGTACGCCGGGTGGACCGGCAAGGTCAGCTACGACTGCAAGGTCCCGTGGGGGAAGACAACCGTCGGCGCGCTGTCGAGCCAGATCACCTCCGGCAAGGGTCCTTACATCCAGACGGTGTTCGTGCACAAGGGCGGCGCCGGGGTGCTGGGCGGCGGATTCTCGAGTTTCCGCGCCAGCACGTACACCTTCAAGACCCTCATGCCACGCCTGGCCGCCGGTGACCGCATCGACGTGTACGCGATCCCGTACGACTGGACGATCCCCGTACCGATCTACCCGGACACCGCGCTGGCCAAGAAGATCGCAGCGAGCAAGGACGCGGAGCTGGTGTACGCGTTCAAGTACGGCACCTGCGGCACCATCCGGCTCCCGGGCGAAGGCCCCACGCTGTACCAATACAAGGTCACCTGGCCCAAGGCGAAGACCTGGCCGAAGTCCAGGTTCCCCAAGGGCGTCAAGCCCGGCAATCGCTACACGGTGCAGACCTGCTCGACGGGCGCGGGCAAGACCTGCACGAAGGTGCGTTCGACCGGCAAGAAGCGCAAGGCGACGGTCAAGGGGCTCGAGGTCGGCAAGTACGTCGCGAAGGTCCGCTCGCTGAGTCCCAGCGGGAAGAGCAAGCCGTACAAGGTGAAGTTCGCCGTGACCAGCAAGTCACGGCCGTCGACGTGAGGTTGTCTTCTAGAAGAGCACGGTGCTGAAGGTGCCCGCCTGCCGGAAGCCGACCCGGGCGTACGCCGCGCGCGCTGGAGCGTTGAAGTCGTTCACGTAGAGGGTCACGACGGGCGCCAGGTCGTACGCGAGCGACACGACGGCCGCCATCGCGGAGGCGGCCAGTCCTTCGCCTCGGCGTTCCGGGGTGACCCACACCCCCTGCACCTGGCAGGCGCCGTCGGCCACCGCGCCGACCTCCGCCTTGAACACCACCTTGCCGTCCTCGACCCACCCGAAGGCGCGGCCTGCCGCGAGCAGCTCGGCGACCCGTGCGCGGTACGCGTCCCCGGCACCCCCGGCCATGGGCGATACGCCGACCTCCTCGGTGAACATCGCGATGCTCGCCGGCAGCAGCACATCGAGCTCGTCGCTCGCCAGCCGGCGTACCCGCGGGTCGGCCGGGACGCGGGGCGGTCCCTCGATGGCGAGCAGCGGCTGGCAGGCGCGTACCTCGCGCGCCGGGCCCCACGCCGGTGCCAGCAGGTTCCACAACGGGCCGACGTCGAGCGCCGGGCCCACGATCGACGAGCAGCGACGGCCGGTCCGCCGGGCCCGTTCGGCGAACGCGTCGCGTGCCGTCGGGGTCGTCTCGATCGGGACGAGGTTGGCGCCGAGGTAGACCGCCGAGACCAGCCGGCCGTGCTCCTCCCAGCCCCACAGCTCTCCCCCCGTACGCCAGCCGTCGAGGCCGCCGAGCTGGACCCGTGACGCGACGAAGCAGTGCGCGAGCGGGTCCTTGGCCAGCAACGCCTGCAGCGCCGGCCGGTCCCGTGGTCCCAGGACCCGCAGCGATCCGGTGGTGGTCGCCGTCACGGTCCCATCCTGCCTGACTCCGTGCGACCGGGCCGAGCATGAGCGCGATGTCGCCGACGCTCGACCCCCGCCGGGTGGTCAGCCCACGGAGACGGTCGGGGACAGGTCGGCCTCCGGGTCGATGCCCATCTGCTCGGCGAGCTCGAGGGCGTACTCGATGAGGGTCTCGACGATCTGCGACTCGGGCACCGTCTTGACGACCTTGCCCTTGACGAAGATCTGCCCCTTGCCGTTGCCGGATGCGACGCCGAGGTCAGCCTCCCGCGCCTCGCCCGGGCCGTTCACGACGCATCCCATGACGGCGACCCGCAGCGGCACCGCCAGCCCTTGCAGTCCGGCGGTCACCTGCTCGGCGAGCGTGTAGACGTCGACCTGCGCGCGCCCGCAGGAGGGGCAGGACACGATCTCCAGCCCTCGCTTGCGCAGGTTCAGCGACTCGAGGATCTGCAGGCCGACCTTGACCTCCTCCACCGGCGGGGCGGAGAGCGACACCCGGATGGTGTCGCCGATCCCCTCGGCCAGCAGCGCGCCGAACGCGACGGCCGACTTGATGGTGCCCTGGAACGGCGGGCCCGCCTCCGTCACCCCGAGGTGCAGCGGGTAGTCGCACTGCTGCGCCAGCAACCGGTACGCCGTCACCATCACGACCGGGTCGTGGTGCTTGACGGAGATCTTGATGTCGCGGAACCCGTGCTCCTCGAACAGCGAGCACTCCCAGAGGGCCGACTCGACGAGGGCCTCCGGGGTCGCCTTGCCGTACTTCGCGAGCAGCCGGCGGTCCAGCGACCCGGCGTTGACCCCGATGCGGATCGGCGTACCCGCGTCGCCCGCCGCCTTGGCGATCTCCTTGACCCGGTCGTCGAACGTCTTGATGTTGCCCGGGTTCACCCGGACCCCGGCGCATCCGGCGTCGATGGCGGCGAACACGTACCGCGGCTGGAAGTGGATGTCGGCGATGACCGGGATGCCCGACTTCTTGGCGATGGCGGGCAGCGCGTCGGCGTCGTCCTGGCTGGGCACGGCCACCCGTACGACCTGGCAGCCCGCCGCGGTCAGCTCCGCGATCTGCTGCAGCGTCGCGTTCACGTCACTGGTCAGCGTCGTGGTCATCGACTGCACGCTGATCGGCGCGCCGCCGCCGACCTCGACCGGGTGGGTCGGGTGCTTCAGCACGATCTTGCGGCTGGGCCGGCGCGGCGCCAGGACCGGCGCGGGCAGGGTGGGCATACCGAGGGCGACGTCCGTACTCACCCGCTCATCATCCCTCGCGCCGCGACCCTCCACGACCGCAGCACCCCACACCTTCCTGCCCAAAGGGGCGATCAGCGCGGTTCAACTACGCGATCCCGACCCGAACGAGCGATCTTGGCTGGCCGGGCGCAGCGCGCGTACGACACGAAGATCACGCCTTCGGGTCAGAATGCGCAGTTGAACTGCCGTGATCGCCCCTTTGGGGGAACAGGTGCCGCTACTGGAGCGTGATGGGTTTCACGATGTCGGCGTAGAGGATGACCACGCTCATCACGATGAGCAGGCCGGAGACGGCGTACGCGATCGGGAGCGCCTTGGCGACGTCGACCGGGCCGGGGTCCGGACGCGAGCGCAGCCGGGCGTACGAACGCTTCGTCCCCTCCCACAGCGCACCGGCGACGTGACCGCCGTCCAGCGGCAGCAGCGGGATCAGGTTGAACAAGAAGAGGAACAGGTTCAGCCCGCCGAGGATGCCCACGACGGTCGCTGCCTTGTCCGCGACGGGTGTGTCGTCGAGGGCGATCACGTCACCGGTGAGCCGCCCGACGCCGACGACCCCGACGATGCCGTTCGGGTCGCGCGGTTGGGTGCTGGTCACGGTCTGCACCAGGTCCCACACCCGCGCCGGCAGCGTCACGATCGTGCCGATCGCGCGCACGCTGGTGTCCCACACGAAGCCCGGTACGGCCGTCAGTGGCTGGCGTTCGCGGGTCACGGTCGGTGCCATGCCGAAGAACGGCTTGACCTCGGTCCCGACCTGCTCGCCGGCGTCGTTCAGGACCGGCCGAGGAACCGCGACGAGGTCGGCGTGCAGCACGACGGGCGTTCCGTCGCGGTCCACGGTGACCGACAGCGGCCCGGGTCCGGCGTCGACGATGGCGTGCTGCACCTGCGGCCAGGCCGTGACCGGTCGACCGTCGACCGCGACGACCACATCGCCGGGTCGCAGGCCGGCCGCGGCCGCGGGCGAGGGCGGGCAGTCACCGCTCGCCACACCGCCGAGGTTGTCCTTGGTGGGCACGCAGGAGGTGACCGCCGACACGGTGGTGGTCGGGTTGTCGTAGTTGGGTACGCCGATCAGGCTCAGCGCGATCGCGAAGAACACGAAGGCCAGTACGAGGTTCATCAGCGGCCCGCCGAGCATGATCACGATCCGCTTGCGCACCGGCAGCTTGTAGAACACCCGGTCGGCGTCCTCGGGCCGTACCTCCTCGAGCGATTGCGCCCGGGCGTCGGAGACGAGCGTGCTGAACCGCCCGGTCGACGAGGCGCGCAGCGCGGTGCCGTCCGAGTCCTTCGCGGGCGGGAACATCCCGATCATGCGGATGTAGCCCCCGAGCGGGATCCACTTGATGCCGTACTCGGTCTCGGCGGTCTTGCGCGACCAGACGGTGTTGCCGAACCCGACCATGTACTGGGTGACCCGTACGCCGAACGCCTTCGCGGGGATCAGGTGGCCGAGCTCGTGCAGACCGATCGAGATCCCGATGCCGACGAGCACGACCAGCCAGCCCAGCACCTCCAGACCGATCACGCCGCGACCCCGATCCGCTCCCGGGCGTGGGCCCGCGCCCATGCCTCCGCTTCGTGGACGTCGGCAACATCACGCGGGTTCCTTACCCCCTGTGCCAGATAGGTCGCCAGCACCCGCTCGAGCGTGTCGACGATGCCGAGGAAGGTGAGCGCGCCGGCGTGGAAGGCTTCCACGCACTCCTCGTTCGCCGCGTTGAACACCGCGGGAGCGCATCCGCCGGCTTCCCCGGCCCGGCGGGCCAGCCCCACCGCGGGGAACGCCTCCGTGTCCAGCGGCTCGAAGCTCCAGCTCGTCGCGGCGGACCAGTCGCAGCCGGCCGCGGCGTACGGGACCCGGTCCGGCCAGGCCAGGCCGAGCGCGATCGGCAGGCGCATGTCCGGTGGGCTGGCCTGCGCGAGCGTGGACCCGTCGACGAACTCGACCATCGAGTGGACGTGCGACTGCGGGTGGACCACGACGTCGATGCACGCGTACGGGACGTCGAACAGCAGGTGCGCCTCGATCACCTCGAGGCCCTTGTTGACCAGGGTGGCCGAGTTGGTCGTGACGACCTTGCCCATGTCCCAGGTGGGGTGGGCGAGCGCCTGCGCGGGGCTCACGTCGGTGAGCTGGTCGCGCCGACGCCCGCGGAACGGCCCGCCGCTGGCGGTCAGCACCAGCCGGCGCACCTCCGCGGCGCGTCCCCCGCGCAGGCACTGGGCGAGCGCGGAGTGCTCGGAGTCGACCGGTACGAGCTGCCCGGGCGCGGCCGCCGCCTTCACCAGCGGGCCCCCCGCGACGAGGGACTCCTTGTTGGCGAGCGCCAGCGTGCTTCCGGTCGCGAGCGCGGCGAGCGTCGGAGCCAGCCCGATCGAGCCGGTGATGCCGTTGAGGACGACGTCGGCCGGCACGGCCGCCAGCTCGCTCGCCGCGTCGGGCCCGGCGAGCACCGTCGCCCGGCTGCCCGCCGCGCGCAGCCGCTCGGTGAGCCGGTCGCGGGCCGCAGCGTCGGCGACCGCGACGGTCGGTACGCCGAACTCGACGGTCTGGGCGGTCAGCAGTGCGAGGTCGTGCCCACCGGCCGCCAGCCCGACGACGCGGAAGCGCTCGGGGTTCGCGCGAACGACATCGAGCGCCTGGGTGCCGATCGAGCCGGTGCTGCCGAGCAGGACGACGTCCCGTACCTCGGCGCTGCTCACCGGACCATTGTCGCCGATCGCGGGGGCCGCGGCGCCGGGTGACGGGAGCGGATGGCACGATCCGCCCGTGGCGAGCTCCGAGGCGACCGTGGTGGAGGTGCCCGCGGACGATCCGGACCTCCGGCGGCTGGTGGCCGACCAGTTCGCCGAGGTCGAGGCGCGGTACGGCGACATCGACACCCACGGCTTCGTCCAGCCCCCGCTGCACCCGGCGACCCGCTGGCTGCTGCTGCGCCTCCCGGACGGCACCGCTGCCGGCTGCGTCGGGGTGCAGCCGCTGGCGCACACCCGGCCCGGGTCACCGTCCGAGGTCGGCGAGATCAAGCGGCTCTACGTCGTACCGGCACTTCGCGGACACGGTCTGGCGCAGCTGCTCATGACGCGCGCGGAGGCGGTCGCTGCGGCGGTCGGGTACACCTCGCTCGTGCTGGAGACCGGGACGCGCCAGCCCGAGGCGATCGCGTTGTACGAGCGCACGGGGTGGGAGCCGGCGCCGCCGTACGGGCACTACAAGGACAGCCCGCTGACCCGCTGCTTCCGCAAACTGCTCCCGACGTCCTCCGACGTCACTGTCCTGATGGTCGAGAATCGGGCCCCAGAGGCGCGATAACTCGCCACCAGAACAGTGACGTCAGAGGACGTCGGGGAGGACGAGGACCTTCTCGTAGGTGTAGTCCTCCATGGCCGAGCGCAGGCCTTCGCGGCCGACACCGGAGGCCTTGATCCCGCCGTACGGCATCTGGTCGGCGCGGTAGCTCGGCACGTCGCCGATGACGACGCCGCCGACCTCGAGCTCGCGGTGGGCCCGGTGGGCGATGCGCAGGTCGTGGGTGAACACGCCCGTCTGCAGGCCGAACCGGCTGTCGTTGACGCGGGCGAACGCGTCGTCGATCGAGTCGACACGCTCGAGCACCATCACGGGCCCGAACACCTCCTCCCGGCAGACGCGGGCGTCCGCGGGGACGTCGGCGAGCACCGTCGGGGCGTACGTCGCACCGTCGCGCCGCCCGCCCGTCAGCACCCGCGCGCCGGCCGCGACCGCCTCGTCCACCCACTCGGCGACCCGGATCGCGGCGGCCTCGTCGATCAGCGGGCCGACCACCGTCGCCTCGTCCCACGGCGAGCCCGTGGGCAAATCCGCCACCGCCGCGACGATCCGGGCCGCGAGCTCGTCGTACCGGGACGCGTCGATCAGCACCCGCTGCACCGAGACGCACGACTGTCCGCCCTGGTAGTTGCCGAACGTCGCGATCCGCTCGGCCGTCTGCGCGAGGTCCTCCCAGTCGGCGCAGACCACCGCGGCGGCGTTGCCGCCCAGCTCGAGGGTCACGTGCTTGCGCGGGTGCGCCGCCTGGATCGCGAACCCGACCTGCTCGGAGCCGGTGAACGAGATCACCGGCAGCCGCGGGTCGGCCGCCAGGCCGGGGGCCGCGTCGTTGCCGACCGGCAGCACCGACCACGCGCCCTCCGGCAGGTCGGTCTCGGCGAGCAGCTCGCCGAGCAGCAGCGCCGACAGTGGGGTGGCAGGGGCCGGTTTGACGACGATCGGCGCGCCGACGGCGAGGGCCGGTGCGACCTTGTGCGCCACCAGGTTCAGCGGGAAGTTGAACGGCGCGATGCCCAGCACCGGGCCGCGCGGGAATCGCCGTACGAGCGCCGCCCGGCCCTCCGAGCCGGTGTCGGTGTCCAGCCGTTGCAGCTCACCGCCGAAACGCCGTGCCTCCTCAGCGGCCCAGCGGAACGTCGACGCCGCGCGGTGCGCCTCGGCGCGCGCCCAGCGCAGCGGCTTGCCGTTCTCCGCGGTGATCAGGTGCGCGACCACCTCGGCCTGTCCGGCGAGCCGGGCCGCGACGTGGTCGAGCGCCGCGGCGCGCTGGGATGCGCTGGTCGCGGCGAACCGTCCACGCACCGCGTCCGCGGCGTCGATGGCGCGCGCGACGTCGTCCGCGGTGGGCACGTGGTGGGCGCCGGCGAGCGAGCCGTCGTAGGGATGGAGCACCTCGGCGACGTCGGGCGACGTGGTCGCGGCGCCCGCGACGTAGAAGGGGCGAGCATCACTCATGACCGCGACGCTACGGCGGCGCGCCACGACGTGGCTCACCCGTCCGTACAAGCGGATCAGGTCACGGCTCCGAGCCGGTGATCCCGGTGGGGCGGCGCGAGAGGGCGAGGTAGAGCTCGGCGCGTACGCCCGGGTCGTCGAGGGAGCGGCCCAGCAGCGCCTCGGCCCGTCGCAGCCTGTGCCGCACGGTGTGCCGGTGAACCCCGAGGTCGCCGGCCGCCGCGTCCACCTGGCCGTGCCGGGCCAGCCAGGCACGCAGCGTGCCGGCGAGGTCGGCGCGCTCGGTCGGCGCGTCGAGCGCGGCGAGCAGCGCGGCCGCCCAGGCGTCGGCCGCGCCCGCCTCGAGCAGCCCGTCCAGCCCGCTGCCGAGCTCGTCGTACGACCGGACCGTGCGCACCGCGCGCGTCGCGGCCCGCCGCGCCTGCGCGAGCGAACGGGCCAGCGACTCGCGGTCCTCGAGCGCAGCGACGTCCCCCACCCCCGCGCCGACGAGCGCCTCGTCCGCTGCGACGAGGGTGCGCAGCTCGGCCAGGTCGGTCCGCGCCGCCACGACCGCCACGACCAGGTCAGGATCGGGCACCACTCCGTCACTGACCGCGGCGCCGGGCAGTACCTCACGCACGCGTTCGGCGGCGTCCCCGGCGCCGGGCGTCACGCGTACGAGCACCGCCTGCACCGGCCCGTCGAGGGCCCACCAGCCGAGCTCGGCGAGCGGCAGCCGGTGCGCCCAGCCCTCGAGCAGCAGCGCCAGGGCCGCGCGCCGCACGCTGCGGTCGGCGCCACCGGGATCGCGGGCCAGCCAGAGCGAGAGCAGCGACACGGCCAGGTTGACCACCGCCTGCTCCCCGGCGAGCAGCGGCCCGGCGCTACCGGCGACGAGGAAGCCGCGGGTGCGGCCGTGCACCCCGAGCGGGTGCAGGACGACGTAGTCGGACGACGTGGCGACGACAGCGGAGGCGAGCAGCCCGCGCGGTCGCAGCCGAGCGACCTCCTCCTGCAGCTCGCCGGCGCGCACCGCCGCAGTGGCCGGCTGGGCGAAGAGCACGGTTCCGTGCGGGTCGAGCAGCAGCGCGAACCCGCCGAGGTGGCGGGCCAGCCGGGGCAGCAAGGCAGCGGGCGCATCGTCGCTGCCGACCGCGGCGCGGATCAGGTCGCGCTGGGCGGCGAAGCCCCGGGCCGCGTGCTCGTACTCCTCGGCCGCGAGCAGCCGGGACACCGCTTTGGACACCGCGATGAACGGCACCGGCAGCGGCACCTCGAGCAGCGGCAGTCCGGCGTCCTCGGTGGCAGCGACGAGCGCCGGCGGCGTCTCGGAGTGGACCGGCCCCACACCGAACCCGAGGGCCGCGACGTCGGCCGTGACCAGCCGCTGCACGTACGCCTGCACCGCGTGCGGGTTCTGCGGCTCCAGGCGCATGCCGGTGCTGAGCAGCAGTTCACCGCCCTCGAGGTACGCGCCCGGGTCCTCCAGCTCGCTCGTCGCGACCCACCGGACCGGTCGGTCCAGCCCGCCCGAGCCGGCGCGCAGTCGCAGGCCGAGCTCGGCGAGGGCGAGCAGATCACGTACCCGTGGCGGCATGCCGGTCCTCCGCTTGCGCGCTGTCCGAGATGGACAACGCTAACGGGCGGATGTGCCGGGGCGGCCGCGAAACGGAGAGGTGTCGCGACCGTAGCCTGAGGTCATGACTGCTTCCTCGCCCACAGCTCCCGCAGGCACGAGCCCGGTCGGCGGCCCCGCGCTCCCCCAGCAGCGCAGGCTCGTCACGGAGATCCCCGGTCCGCGCTCGGTCGAGCTGCAGACCCGGCGCACCGCGGCGGTGTCCTCCGGGGTCGGGGGCACCTTGCCGGTCTTCATCACCGCGGCCGGCGGCGGGGTGCTCGTCGACGTCGACGGGAACTCGCTGATCGACATGGGCTCCGGGATCGCGGTCACGACTGTCGGCAATGCCGCCCCGCACGTGGTGTCGCGGGTGCAGGAGCAGGTCGCCGCCTTCACCCACACCTGCTTCATGGTCACCCCGTACGCCGGCTACGTCGAGGTGTGCGAGGCGCTGAACCGGCTCACGCCCGGCAGCCACGAGAAGCGGTCCGCCCTGTTCAACGCGGGCGCGGAGGCCGTGGAGAACGCCGTGAAGATCGCCCGCGCGTACACCAAGCGGCAGGCGGTCGTCGTCTTCGAGCACGGCTATCACGGCCGGACGAACCTGACGATGGGCATGACGGCGAAGAACATGCCGTACAAGCAGTCCTTCGGGCCGTTCGCGCCGGAGGTCTACCGGGTGCCGCTGTCGTACCCGTACCGCGACCGCCTCGACGCCAAGGACGCGCTGCGGCGTGCCATAACGCGCATCGACAAGGAGGTCGGCGCAACGAACGTGGCCGCGATCGTGATCGAGCCGATCGCAGGCGAGGGCGGGTTCATCGTTCCAGCACAAGGCTTCCTGCCCGGGCTGGCCGAGTACGCGCAGGCCAACGGCATTGTGTTCGTCGCCGACGAGATCCAGACCGGGTTCGCGCGTACCGGTGACTGGTTCGCCTGCGATCACGAGGGGGTCGTGCCGGACCTGATCACGACGGCGAAGGGCATCGCGGGCGGGCTGCCGCTCGCGGCCGTCACGGGACGCGCGCAGATCATGGACGCGGTGCACACCGGCGGGCTGGGAGGCACCTTCGGCGGCAACCCGGTCGCCTGCGCGGCCGCCCTCGGCGCGATCGCCACGATGGAGGAGTCCGACCTGCCCGCCACGGCACGGCACATCGAGTCCGTGATGGTGCCGCGGCTGCGCGCGATGGCCGAGAAGTCCGGCCGGATCGGCGACATCCGCGGCCGGGGAGCGATGCTGGCCGTCGAGCTGGTGATCCCGGGCAGCGACGAGCCCGATCCGGCAGCGACGAGTGCGGTCGCCGCGGCGTGCCACACACAGGGCGTGCTCGTGCTCACCGCCGGGACGTACGGGAACGTGCTGCGCTTCCTGCCGCCGCTCTCGATCCCCGAGCACCTGCTCACCGAGGCGCTCGACGTGCTCGAGCAGGCGGTCCTCACCGCCTGAGCGGCGAGCCCGCGGCGTGTCCTCAGGCCGGCGTGCGGTCCTCGCACTCCCAACGCTGGCCGTAGCCGTCACGCAGCAGGTCGAGGAACGGTACGGCGTCGAACGACTCCGGCCCGCGTACACCGGCGCCCGACCACACACCCGTCGCGAGCAGTTCGAGCGCGACGACCGGGTTCATCGCGGTCTGCCAGACGACCGCCTGGGCGCCGTACTCCTGCATGGTCCAGGCGTTGTCGGCCAGGTGGTAGAGGTACACCTCGCGCCGCTGGCCGTCCTTGCCGGTGCCGGTGACGTTGACCCCGGCGCAGGTGACGCCGTGCATCCTGTCGCCGAGCGTCAACGGGTCGGGAAGGGTCGCCGCGACCACGTCACGGGGCGAGACCTGCATGCCGCGCACGTTCACCGGGTCGGTCCGGTCGAGCCCGAGCTTGCGCAGCGTCTTGAGGATCTCGATGAACTCGTCACCGAGCCCGAACTTGAACGTGACCCGCTGGGCGTCGAGCCAGCGCGGCATGAGCAGCACCTCTTCGTGCTCCACGTTGACGCACTCGACGGGCCCGATCCCACCCGGGAAGTCGAAGACCTCCGCGCCGCTGAACGGCTCGGTGGTGTACCAGCCGCGGCTCTTCTCCCAGATCACCGGCGGGTTGAGGCACTCTTCGATCGTGGTCCAGATGGAGAACGACGGGGCGAAGTCGTAGCCGTCCACGACCAGGTTGGACGCGTCACGCACCGCGAACTCATCGACCTGGGAGAACAGGTGGTCGGCCGCGTACCGCGCGAAGACGTCGGCCAGGCCCGGCTCGACGCCCATCCCGACGAGCGCGAGCTGCCCGGCTGATTCCCATTGCGGGGCTTTGGCGAACTGCTCGTCGCCGAGCTTGGTGCCGGGCATCTCGTACGGCTGGCGCGGGTGCGGCTTGGACAGCGACATCGCCGTGTCGAGGTAGTGGGCGCCGGCCGCGAAGGCACCGTCGAAGATCGGCATCACGAAACGCGGGTCGACGACGTTGAGCACGTGGGTGATCCGGTGCTCGTGGACGAGCGCGGTGATCGCCTCCGCCGACGACGCGTCGACCTGTGCGGCACGGAACCGGTCGTCACCGATCCGCATCACCAGGTCGCGCGGGCGCTGCGGGTCGTAGTCCGCGATCACCATCACCTCGAAGAAGTCGCGCCGCGCGGCGATCAGCGCCGCCGACGACCCCACCCCGCCGGCTCCCACCACCAGGATCCGCATCGTTCCCACGTCCCTCCCTCACCCGCAGCAGCCACCCGGCCGTACGGTTCGCAGGCGCGCCGCCGCGCTGGACCAGCGGCGCTGAGGGCAACCTAGGCCATCGGGCGGCGTCAGGGGCGCTACTGGCGCGGAACACCGCACGGCGCGGCCCGGTGCTCGACGCTCGCCCGAACGCGTGAGAACCTGTGCACCGACCTGGACGAGCGACAAGGAGTACGCCGGTGCTGATCCTCGGGCTGATCGTGTTCGGCATGGTGGCCGGTGGGCTGGCCAGCCTGGTGGTCGGCGGCGGCAGCTTCCGTTCGATCAACTGGGGACAGGCGCTCCTGGCCGGGCTCCTCGGCTCGTTCGTGGGCGGGCTGCTGGTCAGCCTGCTGACAGGCAACGGGCTCGAGCTGCGGCCGGCCGGTCTGATCGGCTCGTTCGTGGGCGCCGTGCTCGTGCTGCTGGTCTGGCGTCCCAAGCCGGTCAAGGAGTAGCCCGCGAGGGCTCATCAGACGGGCGCGCGGTGGGCCACGAGTGCGGCTTGCAGCGACGCGTCCTGCGCGGCGGCCGATCGCGCCCGGGCGGCGGCCGCGCTGCGGCGGGCGCGCCGTTCCGCGCGGCGCAGCCGTACCAGCGCTCCGGCCAGACGGCGCGCGTCCGCCTCCGCGATGAGGTCGCGTTGCCGGCTTCGGACGAGTTGTTCGGGTATGAGGCTCATGGGGTTCTCCGAGTCGTACGGGCGTCGTGGGGGGCGCGGGTGTTGGCGTTGAGGGCGGCGGCTGTCATGCCGGAACCGGTTCGGGCAACCGCGGGAGCACCCGGTCGAACCCGCGGAACGCGGGCAGGACGAACGGTGCGAGCGTCGTCACTGCGTACGCCGCGGCGGTCAGCCACAGCGCCACGGTGAGGCCGAGGCCGCTGACGGCGGCTCCGGCGAGCAGGCCGCCGAGCGGGATACCGGCCGCGGCCAGGGCCTCGAGCGCACCGAGTACGCGTGCCTGCAAGTGGCGCGGGACCCGTTCGAACTCGACGGCGCCGAGGGTCGGGTTGATGCCGCCGCAGCCGATACCGGCGACGAGCATCACGATCAGTACGGGCGGCAGCGTGGCGGCGAGCGCCATCGCGACGAATCGCGGTGCACCGCCGAGCAGGAAGCACCAGGCGAAGGCCTGGCGCCGGGGCAGGCGCGGGCCGAGCCAGGCGTACCCGGCGCTGCCGAGGACTGCGCCCAGGCCGAAGACGCCGGAGAGGATGCCGAGGGCGAGTGGCGTACCGAGCACGTCGTGCACCCACACGGGGCGCAGCACCGAGCTGTAGCCCATGTCGAGCAGGTTGGTCACCAGGCACATCACCGCCACGGCGACCAGGGTGCGGTCCGAGCGCAGGAAGGCGAATCCGGCGCGCAGCGCGGCGAGGTACCCGCGCATGCCGGAGCCGTCGACCGCCAGGTCCTGCGCGCCGCTTTCGAGCAGGGCCGGATTGTGCTTGGGGTCCGCGGACTTCGGGACTGTCAGCAGCACCAGGACCCCGCCGACGGCGAACGTTCCGGCGTCGAGCAGGAGGACCAGGTCGGGCGAGAACGCGGCGAGCAGGACGCCGGCAAGTGGACCGCCGAGCATGCCCGCGGTCCGGTTGATGCCGTCGTGCAGTCCGGTGACGCGCTCGATCGCCGTACCCGCGATCTCGGCGACGCCCGGCACCAGCACATAGGTGCTGCTGGCCGCCCCGCGCGCCCCGCCGACGAGGGCGACGAGCCCGAGCAGCGTCGCGGTGTGCAGCAACCCGACGGCGTGCAGCACCGGGATGCCGGCGACGAGCCCTGCGGCACCGACGTTCGCCCAGATCGCCACGCGGCGAGCCCCGATGCGGTCCACCAACGGCCCACCGAGTGCGGCGAACAACACGTACGGTGTCCATTCCGCGAATGCGGTCAGCCCGGTCAGGACCGGGCTTCCGGTGGCGATCAGGACGAACCACGGGATCGCGAGCGCCGACATCGCGGTACCGGCGCGGGAGATGCCCTCGGCGGCGAGCAGGCCGACCAGGCCGCGCCGCCGGTGCGGCTCAGGCATCGCTCTGCCCGTCGCCGGGTTCCTCGTCCGCCTGGCTCGGCGGCTGGGGCAGCACCTGGTACTGCACGAAGACGCGGGCCCGGCCCTCCCTGGGAGCCTCGGCGTCGCGGCGGTAGCGCATCAGCAGCTCGTCGAGCTCCTCGGTGAGCCGGGTGGACTCCTCCGCGGTGAGCCAGAACGACGCGTCGCTCAGCGTCGCCGCGTGCTCCCATCCCGGGCCCATCGCCTCGACGTACGTCGACATACCGTCGACGAACCGCATGAGGCGTTCGGCGTTGGTCCGGGCGATCGCGCGCAGGAACTCTTGTCCCGCCGCGCGCGTCGTCGCGTCCTCGACGAACGGGTCGAAGTACGTGCCGCGGTGCCGGGCCCGCCACCACCGCTCGCGACGGGTTCCCCGGCCCGGGTCCTCCTCGACGAAGCCGTACTGGGCGAGCTGGCGCAGGTGGTAGCTCGTGACCCCGCTGGACTGGCCGGTACGGCGGCCCAGCTCGGTGGCCGTCGATGGACCGTGCTCGCGCAGCAGACCGAGCAGCTCGACGCGCAGCGGGTGCGTCAGGCCCTTGATCGTGCGGGCGTCGACGGCGATATCGCGTTCCGGATCGAACGAGGCTGGGTTCTTGCGATGCGGCTGCTCCGGCATGGCGAGCAAACTACTATCGCAGAAGCTTCTTTGCAAGCATTTCTCTGCAGTCGGTTCTTTGCAGAAGACTCGCTGCGATCGCCTCTGCGCTCACGGTGGCAGCGCGGGACGGGGGTGCCGGAGCGGCACCCCCCTCCCGCGGTCCATATCCCGTTGTCATCGCGAGTCCTCGGCAGATCGCGCCGCCGGGTCCCGCGGGGTCGGCAGCGGCCGGGATCGTCAGTGCTCGAGCGGGCGCTTGTGCACCGCTCGTGGCCTGCCGGGCGGCTCAGCCGCGGAGCACCGCGTCGAGGTCGATCCGGCTGTGTCCGCGAGTGGCCAGGTTCACCAGTTTGAGCGTGTGCCGGCCGGCGTCGAGCCACTTGCTGAAGACGACCGTGCGGTTCACATTGGCCTTCGCGTACGTGTTCACCGTGGTCAGCTTCTTCCCATCCAGGTAGACCGCGGCCTTGCCGCGCTTGGGTCCCTGCGCCATGACGAGGCCGAGATAGTTGTCGCGGTCGAAGGACCCCTTGATCGTCACCGAGGCGTTCTTGGCTGCTGTGTAGCGCTGCTTGCCGCCGGAGGCGCACGCGCACGTGGAGTTGGTCCATGCACCGGAGTACGTGAACGTCAGGTCGTCGGAGAAGGTCACGCTGGTGCCATTCTCCTGGAACACCTCCGGTTGCCTGCCGACCAAGACGGTTGTGGAATTGCCGGCGCAGTCGTGTGCGGTGACGAGCCAGCCGTCCTGCGTGAGCGCCCCGCCGCCGTAGCTTCCGTCGTAGTTGGTCAGCGCGCTCCGGTAGCTGACACTCATCGTGTTCGTGAGGATGCGCTCCGGGTCGATCCCGGGATAGTCGGCGTCCACGTCGTAGCCACAGATCCCCGATGCGTCGCTGCCGGTCCACTTCACGATCTCAGGGACCGACGTGTACGCGTTCGGCCCCAGCCCGCCTCCGGCGTCGTAATCGGTGATCTGGCTGCCGACGACGAACCCAGCGACGGCCGTGAGCTTGGGTGGCGTGTGGTCGGCTGCTGCGTACGCCCCCGGCGTCGCGTAGAGCATCGCACCGGCGAGGGCGGCGACCCCCACGACGGCCAGGGTTGTCCTTCGATGCATGACGCACCTCCAGTCAGGTGAGCTACGGCTCTTGCCGCAGCGCACGGCAACGTAGCGACGACCCGGAGCCGTTACCTGTGACCGCGAGCGACCCTGACCAACGATCTACACAAGCGATGCCCGACGACCGGAAATCGTGCGGCGTGGGCGATTCGGGCATCGCGGGCCGGGCTCGCACCCTCATGGGCCGTAAACCGAAGGTGGCCGCGAGTCCTGGTCGGACTCGCGGCCACCGCCAGGACGATCGGTGTCAGTGCGTCTGGGGGAAGCCCAGGTTCAGCCCGCCATGGCTGGGGTCGAGCCACCGGCTCGTGACGACCTTGCCGCGGGTGAAGAACTGCACGCCCTCGGTGCCGTGGGCGTGGGCGTCGCCGAACAGCGAGGCCTTCCAGCCGCCGAAGGAGTAGTAGCAGACAGGTACGGGGATCGGCACGTTGACACCGACCATGCCGACCTCCACCTCGTTCTGGTAGCGGCGCGCGGCGCCGCCGTCGTTGGTGAAGATCGCCGTCCCGTTGCCGTACGGGTTGGCGTTCACCAGTGCGAGCGCCTCCTCGTAGGTCTCGACCCGCACGATCGACAGCACCGGACCGAAGATCTCCTCGGTGTAGATCGACATGTCCGGCGTCACCTTGTCGAACAGCGTCGGCGCGAGCCAGAACCCGCCCTCCTCACCGTCGACCTCGGGATCGCGGCCGTCGACGACGAGCTCGGCGCCGGCGTCCACGCCGGCCTGCACGTACGACGCGACCTTGTCGCGGTGCGCGCCGGTGACGAGCGGGCCCATGTCGCACCCGCGGGTGCCGTCACCGGTCCGCAGCGTGGCCATGCGCTCCTTGATCTTCTCGATCAGCGGGTCGGCGACATCACCGACGGCGACCAGCGCGGAGATCGCCATGCAGCGCTCCCCCGCCGACCCGAAGCCGGCGTTGACCGCGGAGTCGGCGGTCAGGTCCAGATCAGCGTCGGGCAGCACCACCATGTGGTTCTTCGCCCCGCCCAGCGACTGCACGCGCTTGCCGGCCTTGGTGCCGTTCTCGTACACGTACTTCGCGATCGGGGTGGAGCCGACGAAGGAGATCGAGGCTACGTCGGGGTGTTCGAGCAGCCGGTCGACGGCGAGCTTGTCGCCGTGCACGACGTTGAACACGCCCGCGGGCAGGCCCGCCTCGGCGAGCAGCTCCGCGACGAAGTTGGTCGCGCTCGGGTCCTTCTCGCTCGGCTTGACCACCACGGTGTTGCCGGCCGCGATCGCGATGGGGAAGAACCACATCGGGACCATCGCCGGGAAGTTGAACGGGGTGATGATGCCCACGACGCCCAGCGGTTGGCGGATCGAGTACACATCGACGTTCGTCGAGGCGTTCTCGGTGAACCCGCCCTTGAGCAGGTGCGGGATGCCGCAGGCGAACTCGACGACCTCGAGGCCGCGGGTGACCTCGCCGAGGGCGTCGGAGAGCACCTTGCCGTGCTCGGAGGTGACGATCGCGGCGAGCTCCTCCTTCTTGGCGTTCAGCAGTTCGCGGAACGCGAAGAGGATGTTCACCCGCTTGGCGAGCGAGATGTGGCGCCAGCTCTGGAACGCCTCCTTGGCGCTCGCGACAGCGGCGTCGACGTCCGCGAGCTCGGCCATCGCCACGAGACCGGTGACCTGACCGGTGGCGGGGTTGAACACCTCGCCGCGGCGCGTACCCGCGCCCTCGTACGACTTGCCGTCGATCCAGTGGTTGATGGGAGTGGGCTGCGCAGCGGTGGAGGTCGTCATGACCGCCAGTCTGCTCGCCGCGCGCGCCCGCGTCCACCGTCACGGTGCACCCGCCCGCCGCAACGGCACTTACACCCTGTCAAGCCGGCAGCGGCCCGCTCGTCACGAGTCGAACCCCAGCCCGAGCCGATCGAGGGTGCGCAGCCACAGGTTGCGCCGGCCCTCGCGGCGGTCGGCCCGGTCCAGCGACCATCGCGTCAGCTCGATGCCGGCCGACCGCAGCGGCTCGGGCGGGAACGGCAGCGGCATGCTGCGTACCATCGCGTTCTCGGTCCGGTCGGTACGCCGCGCGGCGAGCAGGTCGAGCATCACCGCGGCCCCGAACCGGCTCGCCCCGACGCCGAGACCGGTGTAACCGGCGGCGTACGCGACGCGCCCGCCGCGCGCCGTGCCCATGAACGAGGCGAACCGCGAGCAGGTGTCGATCGCCCCGCCCCAGGCGTGGCTGAAGCGCACGTCGGCCAGCACCGGGAACGTCTCGGTGAGGTGCGTCGCGAGCAGCTCGTAGCTCGCCGGCCGGTGGGTGTGCTGGGGCGCCATCCCGCCGCGGTGGTAGATCGCGTCGTACCCGCCGAACAGCATCCGCCCGTCGTCGGTGCGCCGGTAGTAGTGGAACTGGTTCCCGGAGTCCCCGATGCCTTCGCGTCCCGCCCAGCCGATCTCGTCCCACACCGCCTGGGGCAGCGGCTCGGTCACCACCGCGTAGTCGTACACCGGCACCAGGAAGTGCCGCAGCCGTCGCAGCAGCGGCGGAAATGCGTTGGTGGCCAGGGCGACCCGTGCGGCCGTCACGCTGCCCGGCCCATCCGCACCGGCCGTCGTCACCCGTACGCCGGTGCCGGCGTCCTGCAGGTCGAGCGCCTGCGTGCCCTCGTAGAGCCGCACTCCGTGGGAGAGCGCCGCCCGCCGCAGTCCCCACGCGAGGCGGGCCGGGTCGACCATCGCGACGCCGTCCCGGTCGAGCACGGCTCCCAGGTAGAGGGGGGACCGGACGCGGGCGCGCAGCGCGTCCGCGTCGAGCCACTCCGACTTCTCCCCGTACGGCGCGGCCTGCGCCGGCAGGTCGCGCAGGTCCGCGACCTGGTACGGCTCGGTCGCGACCTCCAGCTCGCCGGTGCGCTCGAACGAGCAGTCGATGTCGTACCGCTGCACGGTCGCCGCGATGCCCGCGAGGTTCTCCGTGCCCAGCCGGGTGAGCAACGCCAGGTCCTCCGGCCAGCGCGCCAGCCCGTTCGCGAAGCCGTGGGTGAGCGACGCGGCGCAGAACCCTCCGTTGCGGCCGGACGCCGCCCAGCCCACCCGGCCGGCCTCGACGATGACGACGTCGCGGGCCGGGTCCGCCTCCTTGGCGAGCAGCGCGGCCCACAGTCCGGTGAAACCCGCCCCGACGACCAGCAGGTCGGCGTGCTCGGCGCCGGCGAGCGGCGCCAGCGCCTCAGGACGCTCCGGGGAATCGAGCCAGTACGGAGTGGGTTTCGCGTCCTGCAGCTGGGCGGCGGCGCGAGGGCTGGGATGGCGCGCGTACGGCACGTTTCACTGCTTCCGGGTCCGACCGCCCGGGTCCTGGCGGACGGCGCGGCCGCCGCGAGCGGGCGGGTCGTCCGCCGCGAGAGCCCACGACCCAGGCAGCCTATCCAGTCCGGCGGCCGGCGAGACGCGCGTGCGGTCAGGTCGCGCGGCCGGCGGTCAGCCGGCGAGCACCGCCTGGAACTTGCGGTTGTACTCCTGCTCCTTCTCGTAGCTGATCCCCATGAACAGGTACGAGCGCGCGCGCACCTCATCGGTCGGGAAGATCAGCGGGTTGTTCGCGACCTCCGGGTCCTCCTTGACGAGCACGTCCTTGGCGGCCGGCACCGGGGAGATGTAGTTGACCCAGTCGACGAGTTCCGCCGCGACCTTCGGGTCGTAGTAGTGGTTGATCAGCAGTTCCGCGTTCTTCTTGTGCTGCGCGAGGTTCGGGACCTGCCAGTTGTCCGACCAGACCATGTGCCCCTGCGGAGGAAGCGCGTACGCGAGGTCCTTGCTGTCGGCCTGCAGCTGCACGATGTCGCCGGTGTAGGCCAGGCAGGCCGCGATGTCGCCGGACGCCAGCGGCTTGCCGTAGTCGTTGCCGGTGAAGTTGGCGATCTGGCCGGCGTCGACGGCCTTCTGCAGCTTGTCGATCGCCGCGTCGAACTCGTCATCGGTGAACTGGCGCGGATCGATGTCCATGGAGGTCATGACCATTCCCATGGTGTCGCTCATCTCGGTCAACAGCGTGACGCGGCCCTTGAGGTCGGGGTCGGTCAGCAGCTGCTCGACGGTCTCCACCTTCGCACCGCGCGTCGCCTTCGTGTTGTACCCGATACCGGTGAAGCCGGCCTGGTACGGCAGCGAGTACTTGCGGCCCGGGTCCCAGCTGACGTCCTTGAGCGTCGGGTCCAGGTTCGCCGTCACGTTCGGCATGTTCGCGAAGTCCAGCTCCTGCACCCAGCCGAAGTTGATCAGTCGGCCGCAGTACGTGTCGCTGAAGGTGAGCAGGTCCCGACCGGTGTCCTGCCCCTGGGTGAAGAACGGCTGCAGCTTGGCGTAGAAGGCGTCGTTGTCGTTGATGTCCTCGGTGTAGTTGACCTTGATCCCGGTCCGCTTGGTGAACGACTCGAGCGTGGGGTGCTTGCCGTTCTTCGTCACATCGATGTACTCGGGCCAGTTGGACCAGTTCACGATCTTGTCGGTGTCCGAACGGTCCGGGACGCTCGTCGGAGCGTCGGCGTTGCGCTCCTTCTGTCCCGGGGTCCCGCAGGCGGCGAGGGTGGCGAGGGCCGCCACCCCGGCCCCGGCGCCGAGCAGGCGCCGGCGGGTGAGCCCGCGCAGCAGCGGGGTCGAGGGAAGTCTCGCAGCGCCGGCAGTTGCCCCGTTCCGCGGGTCTTCGCCCATCTCCGACATCGCGCTTTCCTTCCGCTACGAGAACCGTGGACTGGGTCGACCGTACGACACCTGCGGGCCGGGACCGAGCCGCGCGGCCGGTGACGCTCGCCACCGCGCGTGGGCGACGCATCGGGCGCCCGCGTTCCCCGCTCGTCCCGAGCGACGAGCGGGGAGCCGGCGCAGTTCCCGCGGGTAGGTCCTAGGCCCGGCGCGAACGGCGCCAGCTGACGAACTGGCTGATGCCCACCGCGAGGATCGCGATGAGGAACATCAGCGTGCCCACCACGTTGATCTGGACGGGGGTGCCCCGGGTCGCCGAGCCCCACACGTACATCGGGAAGGTGATCGACGAGGGCGAGGCGTTGAAGTTCGTGATGATGAAGTCGTCGAACGACAGCGAGAAGGCCAGCAGCGCGGCCGCCGCGATGCCGGGCGCGACGAGTGGGAAGGTGATACGCCAGAACGCCTGCGTCTCGTTCGCGTACAGGTCGGCGGCCGCCTGCTCCAACCGGGGGTCGAGGCTCGCCATGCGCGCCTTCACGGTGACCACGACGAAGCTCAGGCAGAACATGATGTGGGCGATCAGGATCGTCCAGAATCCAAGCGGGATCCCGATGTTCACGAACAGGGTGAGCAGCGAGGAACCCATGACGACCTCGGGGGTCGCCATCGGCAGGAAGATCAGCAGGTTCGTCGGTGCCCGACCGCGGAACCGGTGCCGTGACATGGCGAACGCCATCATCGTGCCGAGGACGGTCGCACCGACGGTGGCGAGCACCCCCACCTGCAGGCTGAGCACGAGCGAGCTGCACAGGCCGGCAGGCTCGCACACGTTCGTCCAGGCATGCGTCGAGAACGACGCCCACTGGTAGTTGAACCGTCCCGTCGGGTTGTTGAACGAGAACAGCACGACGACCGCGTTCGGCAGCAGCAGGTAGACGAACGCGAGGAACGCGAAGATGCCGACGATGTGCTCGCGGACCCAGGTGATCGGGTTGCGCGAGCGCCGGTGGACCGGGGGCGGTCCGGGCTGGGCCGTGCTGACCAGGTCGGCGGGGTCGGCCGGTGCGGTGAGAGCCATCAGACCAGTTCCTCCGTACCGGCGCGCCAGACGTACACGGCGACGAGGATGACGATGGTGGCCATCAGCGTGACGGACAAGGCGGACGCGGTCGGATAGTCGAGCACGCGCAAGAACTGCCCGTCGATGACTTGTCCGATCATCGTCGTCGAGGTGTTGCCGAGCAGGTGCGAGTTGATGTAGTCACCGGCCGCGGGGATGAAGGTCAGCAGCGTGCCGGCCACCACGCCGGGCATCGACAGCGGAAGGGTGATCTTCCGGAAGGACGTGAACGGCCGGGCGTAGAGGTCGCCACCCGCTTCCAGCAGCCGTGGGTCGAGCCGCTCCAGGCTCGCGTACAGCGGCAGCGTCATGAAGGGCAGGAAGTTGTACGTGAGCCCGGTGATGACGGCGAACGGGCTGAAGATCACCTGGTCGGTCGGCAACAGCTGCAACCACTGCAGCAGGCTGATGATGTGCAGCTTCTCCATGATGCCGACGACGATGCCGTCGCTCTGCAGGATGACCTGCCAGGCCAGCGTACGGATCAGGAAGCTGGTGAAGAACGGCGCGATCACCATGACCAGCAGCAGGTTCTTGAACCGGCCCGCCTTGAAGGCGATCGCGTACGCGAGCGGGTAGGCGATCAGCAGCGCCGCGACGGTGGCGATCAGCGCGTAGATGAACGAGCGGACGAACTGGTCCCAGTACTGGGTGATCGCATCGCCATACGTCCCGAAGTTCCACGTGAGCTCGTAGCCGTCGACGATGTTGCCGGTCTGCAGCGACATCGAGACGAGGAACACGACCGGCACGATGAAGAAGACCGCGAGCCAGGCCATGCCGGGCAGCAGCAGGAAGTACGGGGTCCAGCGCCCGCGCGTCTTGCCGGAGTCGGGGGGTGGTTGCGCCGGCCCCTGGCTGCCGCGCTCCAGCCCGGCGAACGCCGTCACGATGCGGCCTCGTCCACCGTCTCGACCCCGGCGTGCGCGTCCTGCTCCGCGCTGAGCCCGAACGCGTGCTCCGGGCTCCAGGCGAGCGTGACGGGGGTCCCCGGTGCGAGGACCCGTGCGGTGTCGCGGTTCTGGTGGAAGACCATCAGCTCCTGTCCCCACGGCATCCGCACGAGGTACTGGGTGCTCACACCGATGAACGACGAGTCGGTGATGACCCCGCCCTTGACCACGTCCAGGTCGCCGGCGGGCACCTCGTCGGTGATCACATGCAGCTTCTCGGGACGGATGCCGAGCAGCAGCTTGCCGGAGGTCACCGTGGAACGCGCCGTGAGCATCGCGACGCTCGTGCCGTGCATGTCCGCGATCAGGCGGTCGCCCGCGGTCGAGGTGATGGTGCAGTCGACCATGTTGGACTGCCCGAGGAAGTTCGCGACGAACGTGGTACGCGGCGCCTCGTACAGCTCGACCGGTGCACCCATCTGCTCGATCCGCCCGGCGTTCATGACGGCGATCGTGTCGGCCATCGTCATGGCCTCTTCCTGGTCGTGCGTGACGTGGACGAAGGTGAGTCCGACCTCGGTCTGGATGCGCTTGAGCTCCACCTGCATCTGGCGGCGCAGCTTGAGGTCGAGCGCGCCGAGCGGCTCGTCGAGCAACAGCACGCCCGGCCGGTTCACGATCGCCCGCGCGAGCGCGACCCGCTGCTGCTGGCCGCCGGAGAGCTGGGCCGGCTTGCGCCGCGAGAGCGCCGTCAGCTCGGTCAGCTCCAGGACCTCGTCGACCTGCTTCTTGACGTCCTTCTTCCGGCGGCGTCGCAGCCCGAACGCGACGTTCTCGTACACGTCCATGTGCGGGAACAGCGCGTAACTCTGGAACACGGTGTTGACGGGGCGCTTGTACGGCTTGGTGCCCGTGATGTCGGTCGAGCCGATGCTGATCCGGCCGACCGTGGGGTGCTCGAGTCCCGCGACCATCCGCAGCGTCGTCGTCTTGCCGCACCCGGACGGGCCGAGAAGGGCGAAGAACGAGCCCTGCGGGATCGTCAGGTCGATGTCGTCGACCGCTTTGAACGTACCGAACTCCTTGGTGACCCGCGTCAGCACGAGGTCACCGGACACCTCGTCCCCGTTCGTGCTCTCCTGCACCGGGGCGGGCTGGGTCGGGTCGAGGGAATCGAGCGACATCTCAGGCTCCGATCAGGGCTTGGAACTTCGCGTTGTACGCAGTCTCCTCCTCCTGCGACAGGGCGCGGAAGACGTGGGACTTCGCGCGCACCGCGTCCGAGGGGAAGATCAGCGGGTTGTCGGCGACCTCCGGGTCCTCCTTCAGCAGCACCTCCTTGGCGCCGACGACCGGTGAGATGTAGTTGACGTAGTCCTCGGCCATGGCCGCCGGCTTCGGATCGTAGTAGAAGTTGATCAGCAGTTCGGCGTTCTTCTTGTGCTGCGCCATGTTCGGGATCTGGAAGTTGTCCGACCAGGCCATGTGGCCCTTCTCGGGCAGCGTGTAGCCGAGGTTCGGGTTGTCCGCCTGCAGCTGCACCACGTCGCCGGTCCACGCCATGCAGGCCGCGATGTCGCCGGAGGACAGGCCCTTGCCGTAGTCGTTGCCGGTGAAGCTCGCGATCTGGCCGGCGTCGACCGACTTCTGGATCTTGGCGATGGCGGCGTCGAAGTCGTCGTCGGTGAAGTTGGCGGGGTCGATCCCCATGTCGACCATCACCAGCCCGACGGTGTCGCGCATCTCGGTCAGCAGCGTCACCTTGCCCTTGAGCGAGGGGTCGGTGAGCAACTGGTCGATCGTCTCGATCTTCTTGCCCCCCGTCGACTTCGGGTTGTAGCCGATGCCCGTGAACCCGCTCTGCCACGGGATCGAGTACTTGCGGCCCGGGTCGAACTGCACGTCACGCAGGGTCGGGTCGAGGTTCTTCAGGTTCGGGATGTTCGCCTGGTCGATCTCCTGCACCCAGCCGAGCCGGATGAGGCGGGAGGCCATCCAGTCGGTCACGCAGAAGGTGTCACGGCCGGTGTCCTGTCCGCCGGCCAGCAGTGGTTGGATCTTGGCGAAGAACTGGTCGTTGTCGTTGACGTCCTCGGTGTAGTTGCACTTGATCCCCGTCTCCTTGGTGAACAGCTCCAGGGACGGGTGCTTCTGGGTCTTGTCGTCGACGTCGATGTACTCCGGCCAGTTGGACCAGTTGACGATCTTCTCGGTGTCGGACTTGTCCGCGGCCTGGGTCTGGCCGCCCTGCGCCTTCTGCCCCTTGGTGCCGCAGGCCGAGAGCACGGCCATGCCACCGACGGCGGCTGCACCACCCAGCACCCGGCGACGGGTCAACCCGCGCAGCCACGGCGGCGAGATCACGGGTTCGTGCGACTCCGGGTTCTGGGTCGGTGCGTTGTTCATCGGTGGCCCTTCCGTGGGTGTGCGTTCATCTGTCACCGAAGATGGTCCGGTGCCAGTCCTTGCGTGGCTCGCCGGTGATCTCGAGCGAGACGTGCTTGACCTGGGTGTACTCGTCGAACGAGTACTGGCTCATGTCCTTGCCGAAGCCGGACCGCTTCATCCCGCCGTGCGGCATCTCCGAGATGATCGGGATGTGGTCGTTGACCCATACGCACCCGGCCTGGATCTCCCGGGTCGCGCGCATCGCGCGCACCACGTCGCGGGTCCAGGCCGACGCGGCCAGCCCGAACGGCGTGTCGTTGGCGAGCGCGATGCCCTCCTCGTCGGAGTCGAACGGGAGCACCACCAGCACCGGCCCGAAGATCTCCTCCTGCACGACCTCGCTGTCCTGCGGGGCATCCGTGATCACGGTCGGCTCGAAGTACGCCCCCTTGGCGAGGTCGCCCGCGGGCGCCTGGCCGCCGCACACGACCGTCGCGTAGCTGCGCGCGCGGTCGACGAAGCCCGCGACGCGCTCCTGCTGACGGCGTGAGACGAGCGGGCCCTGGTCGGTCTGCGGGTCCTGCGGGTCGCCGAGCCGTACCCCGCGCATCACGTCCGCGACACCGGCGACGAACGCGTCGTACAGCGGGCGCTGCACGTATGCCCGGGTCGCGGCGGTGCAGTCCTGACCGGAGTTGATCAGCGATCCGGCCACCGCACCCTGCACGGCCGCGTCGAGGTCCGCGTCGTCGAACACGACGAACGGCGCCTTGCCACCGAGCTCGAGGTGGACGCGCTTGACGGTGCGGGAGGCCACCTCCATCACCCGGCTGCCGACCGGCGTCGACCCGGTGAACGAGACCATCCGGACCGTCGGGTGGGCCAGCAGCGCCTCGCCCGCGACGCGGCCCCGGCCGGTCACCACGTTCACCACGCCGGCGGGCAGGCCGGCGCGCACCGCGTCCTCCGCGAGCATCAAGGACGTCAGCGGGGTGATCTCCGCCGGCTTGAGCACGATCGTGTTGCCGGCCGCGATCGCGGGCAACACCTTCCACATCGCCATCTGCAGCGGGTAGTTCCACGGCGCGATCGACCCGACGACACCGACCGGCTCGCGGCGTACGACCGAGGTGTGCAGCCCGTCGTACTCGGCGCTCGCCTTGCCCTCGAGGTTGCGCGCCGCACCCGCGTAGAAGCTGACGTTGTCGATCGAGCCCGGTACGTCGAACTCGCGGGTGAGCTTGATCGGCTTGCCCGTCTGGGCGGTCTCGACCTGCGCGTACTGCTCGGCGCGCTCCTCGAGCAGCTGCGCGAGCCGGTTCAGCGCGCCGGCGCGCTCGCCGGGGGTCGCCCCTGCCCACTCCGGGAACGCCGCCGCCGCTGCTGCGACAGCCCGGTCGACGTCCGCCTCGCCGGCCTCCTGGAACGTGATCACGACCTCGCCCGTCGCGGGGTCGATGACGTCGTGCTCGGAGCCCGCCGTACCGGGACCGGCCGTACCGCCGATCACGGTGCCGCCAGCGAACTCCACGCCGGCTACCGCGCCTGTGCCTGCCATGACTGCCTGACCTCCACGTGCCGCTCTTCAACCCCCGCCACGACCGCGAGGCTGATGCTCGCATGGCACCGCCTGCAGTACAAGCGAATCCGTCGGATCGAGACCGGAACACGACGAATTCGATGGGTCAGGTCACAATCGCGCAACAGGAGCCGCAGCGACCTGGTGCGTCTCGCCTGTTTCGGGTACTCGCTCCGCCTCGCTGGCGGGTGTGGTTCCGGTATAGCGGCGCCGCACCCGCCACCCGGACCGGCTCGCCTCGCTGGCGGGTGTGGTTCCGGTATAGCGGCGCCGCACCCGCCAGCGGGGCGCCCAGCCGGTGCGTACGGCGTAGCCTGCCCGCCGTGGCCGACCCGCACGCCGACGACCCGCTGCCCGGTGGCCATCCCACGGTGCGCGAGGTGCTCGAGCTCCCCGCCGTACGCGCGGGCGATCCGCGGGTGGTCGCAGGCCGCGCCGGCCTGGACCGGCGGGTGCGCTGGACGCACTCGGCCGAGGTCGCCGACGTCGCCCGCCTGCTGCGCGGCGGGGAACTGCTGCTGACCACCGGGGTGCTGCTGCCACCCGAGGACATCGGTCTCGTGGACTACGTGCAGCAGCTCGCCGCGGCGGGCGCGGCCGGGCTGGTCGTCGAGACGGGGCGCCGCTTCGAGCACCTGCCCCCGGCCGTGCTGCGCGCCGCGGACCTGCTCGGGCTGCCGCTCGTCGAGCTCGGCAGCGAAGTGCGCTTCGCGCACATCGCCGAGCAGGTGGCGGCCTGGACCCTCGACCGCCAGCTCGAGGAGCTGCGCGTCTCGGAGCAGGTGCACCAGACGTTCACCGACCTCACGGTCGAGGGCGCATCCCCGACCGAGGTGGTGGGGCAGGTGGCGCGGATGTCGGGACGGGCCGTGGTGCTCGAGAACCTCGCGCACCAGGTGCTCGCGTACGACGCGGCCGGTGCCGACGCGGGCGCCCTGCTCGCCGACTGGGAGGACCGCAGCCGGCGGGTACGGGTCGATGCGCGCATCGGCCACGACGACGCCAGCGGGTGGCTCGTCACGACGGTCGGGGCGCGGGGACAGGACTGGGGCCGGCTCGTGATGCTCTCCCCTGCTCCTACGCGGCGCGAGCAGGTGCTCCTCGAGCGCGCCGCGGCGACCGTCGCGCTGAGCCGGCTCGTGGAGCGCGACCGCGAGTCGCTCGAGCGCCAGGCGCATCGGGCGCTGCTGCAGGAGCTGCTCGCGGCTGCCGTCCCGGTCGCGGACGTCGTGCTCCGGGCCCGAGTGCTCGGGGTCTCGCTCGAGTCGCGCGCGTTGATCGCCGCCGTGTTCCGGCTCACCGCGCCGCCGGCCGGACCGGCGCTCGTCGTGCAGGAGACCATCCGGGACTTCACCGAACGGGTCGCCGGGGCGGTGCGCGACGCGCGCGCGGTCGCCCTCGTCGGTGCCATCGACGACGTCAGCGTCGGCGCGCTGCTCTCCTTGCCGTTGCGCGTCGACGTCGACCCGGTACTCGAGCGCGTGTCGCAGGCGCTCTCCGGCCGCAAGCAGGTCGGGGCGCAGGCGGGCGAGGAAGAGTGGGTGATGGCGGTGGGGTCGGTCGTGCCGAGCCCGCGCGACGTACGCCGCTCGTTCCTGGAGGCGATGCAGGTCGCCGACGCGGTGCCCGCCGGCGGCCCGGACGACTTCTATCGGCTGCCCGACGTACGGCTGCGCGGGCTGCTGCACCTGCTGCGTGACGACGAGCGGCTGCAGACGTACGTCGAGCGCGAGCTGGGCCCGCTGCTGGCCCACGACGCCGACGCACGCAGCGGTGACGAGCTGCTGCCGGTGCTGCGCACGTACCTCGAGGTGGGGCGCAACAAGTCGGCAGCCGCGCACGCCACGCACCTGAGCCGGCCGAGCATGTACGACCGGCTGACCCGGGTGCAGCGCGTGCTCGGCGTCGACCTCGACGACGTCGAGAGCTGCCTGTCGCTGCACGTCGCGTTGCTGGCCCTCGACGCGCTGCGCCGCTGACGCTCGTACCCCCGCGCCGACCGGCCCCGCGCCCCCTCCCGTTGATCAAGGAGAAGGTGACGTTCTCGATCTTGTGACCAAGATCGAAGTGGGCACCTTCTCCTTGATCAACGCGGCGGCCGGGTCAGGTCAGTCCAGGCTCGCCATGACGTGCTTGATGCGGGTGTAGTCCTCGAAGCCGTACATCGACAGGTCCTTGCCGTAGCCGCTGTGCTTGAAGCCGCCGTGCGGCATCTCGGCGACCAGCGGGATGTGGGTGTTGATCCACACGCAGCCGAAGTCGAGCCGCCGGGCCATCCGCATCGCGCGGCCGATGTCGCGGGTCCAGACCGAGGAGGCCAGCCCGTACTGCACGCCGTTGGCCCAGCGCAGTGCCTCGTCCTCGTCGGTGAACTGCTGCACCGTCATGACCGGCCCGAAGATCTCGTTCTGGATCATCTCGTCGTCCTGGTGCAGGCCCGCGACGACGGTCGGCTCGATGTAGTAGCCGCGGTCACCCTGCCGGTGCCCGCCGACCGCGACGTTGGCGTGGTCCGGCGTACGGGACAGGAAGCCCATCACCCGGTCGAGCTGACCGGCGTTGTTCACCGGCGGTACGAGCGCGTCCTCGTCGCCCGCACCACCCTCGAAGGTGGTCTTCGTGCTCTTGGCCTGCTCCGAGAGCGCCGAGACGAAGTCGTCGTAGATCCGCGGCCCGGCAAGCACGCGGGTCGCCGCGGTGCAGTCCTGCCCGGCGTTGAAGTAACCCGCGACGGCCAGCCACTCCGCGGCGGCCGCGATGTCCGCGTCGTCGAAGATCACGACCGGCGCCTTGCCGCCGAGCTCGAGGTGCACCCGCTTGAGGTCGCGCGCGGCCGACTCGGCCACCTGCATCCCGGCGCGTACCGACCCCGTGATCGACACCATCGCCGGGGTCGGGTGCTCGACCAGCGCCCGGCCGGTGTCCCGGTCGCCGGTGACCACGTTGAACACCCCGGGCGGCAGCACCTCGGCGAACAGCTCGGCCATCCTTACCGTCGAGACGGGGGTGGTGTCGCTGGGCTTGAGCACGACGGTGTTGCCCGCCGCGATCGCCGGCGCGTACTTCCAGACCGCCATCATCATCGGGTAGTTCCATGGCGTCACCTGCCCGACGACCCCCACCGGCTCACGGCGGATCATCGAGGTGAAGCCCTCCATGTACTCCCCGCTCGAGCGGCCCTCGAGCACCCGCGCCGCCCCGGCGAAGAACCGCACCTGGTCCACCATCGGCGGGATCTCCTCCGCCATGGTCACCGCCAGCGGCTTGCCGGTGTTCTGGCTCTCCAGCGCCACGAGCTCCTCGGCGTGCGACTCCAGCACGTCGGCCATCTTCAGCAGCGCGGCCTGGCGCGCCGACGGGGTGCTGTCACGCCAGGTCTCGAACGCCTCCGCGGCGGCGCGGTACGCGCGGTCGACGTCCTCCGCACCGGACAGCGGAGCGGTGCCGAAGACCTCGCCCGTGGACGGATCGATCAGGTCGGTGGTGCGGCCGTCGGCGGCGGGTACGGACTGCCCACCGATGAAGTTCGAGAGGGTGCGCTTGTCGGTCACTGGGTCTCCTCGGGAGTGCCGGGCGTACCGATGCGAGCGGGTCCCTCGCGCCGAGCCGGTCGGCGCAGACACCCGCCCGAGCCGGTCGCCCCGGGTTCGGGGTGCGGTACGGGTACGAGCGTGAGGCGGTGGACAGCCGTCGGCCCAACCGTACCCGCCAGGTGGCGGCTTCGACAGAGCAACCCGAGAGCGGTGACTGATTTCGTCGCAACTATGGCTCGATCCCACGGAATCGCTTGCCAGGTCGGGAGCGATGGGCGAGCATGACAGCCGTGCCGATCCGCGACCGCAACGCTGCTCACGGGCTCGACGACGTCAGCAAGGCCATCATCGAGCAGCTGCAGCAGGACGGCCGGCGCGCGTACGCCACGATCGGGAAGGCCGTCGGGCTGTCCGAGGCCGCGGTGCGCCAACGGGTGCAGCGGATGCTCGAGGCCGGCGTGATGCAGATCGTCGCGGTCACCGATCCGTTGCAGGTCGGATTCCCGCGCGCGGCGATGATCGGCGTACGCGTCGACGGTGACGTCGAGATCGTCGCCGACAAGCTGGCCGCCATGCCCGAGATCGACTATCTGGTCGTCACGGCCGGCGGCTACGACATCCTCGCGGAGGTCGTGTGCGAGGACGACGACCACCTGCTCGAGGTCGTCAACCGGCAGATCCGGGCGCTGCCCGGCGTCCGCCACACGGAGACCTTCGTCTACCTGAAGCTCCGCAAGCAGATCTACGCCTGGGGTACCCGATGACCGCTACACCGCAGTACGTCTCGCACGACGGCTCCGATGCTCTCGCCGAATCCGCGCGCGACCACCTCTGGATGCACTTCACCCGCCACTCCACGTACGAGAACGGCGGACACGTCCCGGTGATCGTGCGCGGCGACGGCGCGTACGTCTGGGACGACCGCGGCAAGCGCTACCTCGACGGGCTCGCCGGACTGTTCACGGTGCAGGTCGGGCACGGGCGCGCCGAGCTGGCCGAGGCGGCCGCCAAGCAGATGAGTGAACTCGCGTTCTTCCCGCTCTGGTCGTACGCCCACCCGCGGGCGATCGAGCTGGCCGAGCGGCTCGCGGACTACGCACCCGGCGACATCGACCGCATCTTCTTCACCACCGGCGGCGGCGAGGCGGTGGAGTCGGCGTGGAAGCTCGCCAAGCAGTACTTCAAGCTCACCGGCCGACCGCTCAAGCACAAGGTGATCAGCCGCGCGGTCGCGTACCACGGCACGCCGCAGGGCGCGCTGTCCATCACCGGTATCCCGGACGCGAAGAAGTACTTCGAACCGCTCGTGCCCGGCGCCCACAAGGTCCCCAACACCAACTTCTACCGCGCACCCGAGCACGGCGACGACGTCGAGGCATTCGGTCGCTGGGCCGCGGACCGGATCGCCGAGGCGATCGAGTTCGAGGGACCCGACACCGTCGCGGCGGTGTTCCTCGAGCCGGTGCAGAACTCCGGCGGCTGCTTCCCGCCGCCGCCCGGATACCTGCAGCGCGTACGCGAGATCTGCGACGAGTACGACGTGCTGTTCGTGGCGGACGAGGTGATCTGCTCGTTCGGGCGGATCGGCGAGATGTTCGCGACCACGCGGTTCGGCGTCGCGCCCGACATCATCACGACGGCCAAGGGCCTCACCTCGGGGTACGCGCCGCTGGGTGCGATGCTGGCGAGCGCCCGGCTGTTCGAGCCGTTCAAGACCGGGACCAACTACTTCGCGCACGGCTACACCTTCGGCGGTCACCCCGTCTCGGCGGCGGTGGCGATGGCGAACCTCGACATCTTCGAGCGCGAGGGGCTCAACGCGCACGTGCAGGCCAACGAGGGCGCGTTCCGGGCGACGCTCGAGAAGCTGCTCGACCTGCCCCTGGTCGGCGACGTCCGCGGGGAGGGCTACTTCTACGGGATCGAGCTGGTCAAGGACAAGGCGACCAAGGAGACGTTCGACGAGGACGAGTCCGAGCGCCTGCTGCGCGGGTTCCTGTCCAAGGCGCTGTTCGAGGCCGGGCTCTACTGCCGCGCGGACGACCGGGGCGACCCGGTGATCCAGCTCGCGCCGCCGCTGATCATCGGTCAGCGGGAGTTCGACGAGATCGAGCAGACGCTGCGCGACGTGCTCACCAGGGCCCAGTCCGTCCTCTGAGCACCGCACCGGGCGCCTGACCATGATCGGGAGAACGAAACGGCAGTCCGGTCGGCCCGCCCGGTGCGGCGCGCGCCGGGAACCAGCGTGGGGCGGCGCACCCGACTACGTCCTCGTTCTCCCGATCATGAGCTGCGCACCGAAATCCGCGGCGCACCGACCGGCGTGGTCTCGCGAGCCGGGCACGACCTTGCTGACCCGCGAGAGGAGCGGCGCGTGAGCGCAGGACCGACCGAGCGCACCCGGGTGCACCGGCTGCCGGAGAAGCAGGTGGCCGACCTGGCCACGCTGCACGCGGTGCTCGACACCGGGCTGGTCGCGCACGTCGGGGTGATCGACGCAGGACAGCCGTACGTGCTGCCCGTGGGGTACGCCCGCGACGGCGAGCAGGTGCTGCTGCACGGCTCGACGGGCAGCCGGCTGTTCCGGGCACTGGCCGCGGGGGCGCCGACGTGCTTCACGGTCACGTTGCTCGACGGTGTGGTGCTCGCGCGCTCGGCGTTCGAGAGCTCGATGAATTACCGCTGCGCGATGGTCCTCGGACGCTGCAAGGCGCTTTCCGGCGCCGACAAGGACGACGCGTTGCGGGCCCTCTCCGACCACCTGCTTCCCGAGCGCTGGGGCGACATCCGCTCGCCCTCCCGCAAGGAGCTGGCGGCCACGTTGGTCCTGGCGCTGCCGCTGGACGAGTGGAGCGTGAAGGTCGCGGCAGGTGGCCCGGACGACGCCGACGAGGACCTGGACCGCTCGAGTTGGGCGGGCTACGTACCGATCCGCGAGGTGTTCGGCGACCCGGTGCAGACCGTGCCCAACGGGCAGCCGCTGCCGGACTACGTGCAACGGTGGCAGCGGTGAGCGAGGGGGCTACGAGCCCGTACCGACGGGTGTCGCTGTGGTGGGACCAGCTGCCTGCCGAGCTCGCCGGGCCGGTACGCCCCGCGCTGCCCGGCTCGATGGCTGCGGACGTGGCGATCGTCGGCGCCGGGCTGACCGGGCTGTGGACCGCGTACTACCTGCTGCGCCGCGACCCCTCGCTGCGCGTGGTGCTGCTGGAGGCGGAGGTCGCCGGCTTCGGCGCGAGCGGGCGCAACGGTGGGTGGTGCTCGGCGCTGTTCCCCACCCCGATCGACAAGCTCGCCGCTGCGTCGTCGCGCGAGGCGGCGGTCGCGCTGTTCCGCGAGATGCAGCGCACCGTCGACGAGGTGGGCACGGTCGCGGGCGCCGAAGGGATCGACGCGGCGTACCGCAAAGGCGGCACCGTGGTGCTCGCCCGTACCCCGCTGCAGCTCGCTCGTGCGCGGGCCGAGGTCACCGACTGGCATTCGTGGGGTTTCGATGACCGGGACCTGCGGCTGCTGTCACAAGGGGAGGCGCACGAGCTGCTCGGTGCGACCGACGTGCTCGGCGCGACGTACACCCCGCACTGCGCGGCGATCCAACCGGCGCGCCTGGTGCGAGGTCTCGCGCTGGCCGTCGAACGGCTCGGCGCGACGCTCCACGAGCGCACCCACGTCACGTCGATCGAGCCCGGAGTGGCGCGAACCGGGCTGGGCGAGGTGCGCGCTCACGTCGTCGTGCGCGCCACCGAGGGCTACACGCCGCGCCTGGCGGGTGCGCGCCGCGAGCTGCTGCCGGTGTACTCGTCGATGATCGCGACCGAGCCGCTGCCCGCCGCGTTCTGGGAGCGGACCGGGCTGCGGCGCGCCGAGACGTTCTCCGACTTCCGCAGTCTGATCATCTACGGCCAGCGCACCGCCGACGACCGGCTGGCGTTCGGTGGGCGCGGGGCTCCGTACCACTTCGGCTCGCGGGTGGATCCGGCGTTCGACCGCGACGCGGCCGTGTCGGCGCACCTGCAGGCGGTACTCACCGACCTGCTGCCCGACCTCGCCGGTCACGCGATCACACACTCCTGGGGCGGGCCGCTCGGCGTCTCACGGGACTGGTTCCCGTCGGTCGGGCTGGACCGCGACAACGGCCTGGCGTGGGCGGGCGGGTACGTCGGCGACGGGGTCGCCACCACGAACCTTGCCGGGCGCACGCTGGCGGATCTGATCGCCGGCGTGGACAGCCCGCTGGTGCGGCTGCCGTGGGTGGGGCACCGCAGCCGGCGTTGGGAGCCCGAGCCGCTGCGCTGGCTCGGTGCCAACGTCGTGCTGCGCGGCATGACGTACGCGGACCGCGCTGAGGCCCGTACCGGCAAGCCGTCGCAGGTCGGCCGCCTGGTGGACCGCCTCGCCGGCCACTGAGCCGTCAACGTCGAAGGCGCAACACCGCGCGCACACGTTGAGTAAGGCGCAATGTACCCAGCGTGTACGAAGCGCCTGTCGTGGTTCGTCCCATCGGCCCGAAGGTGGTGCGCGCCTGGACCGTTCCGGATGCGACAGCGACAATCGACCGGGACGCGACACGAAGGGTAAGGATGCTGACACTGCGTACACCCGGCCGGTTCGTCGCCTGGGTGATCGCCGTGCTGGCGTGCTGCCTGCCGGCGACCGCCCTCAGCGCGCCCGTGGCGTCGGCCGCGGTGCGCACGGCCGACCGCATGGTCACCGCCGACCCCGCCTCCTGGACGCCGCGCGTCGAGGCCGGTCGGGTCCTGGCGATCGCGCAGGTAGGTGACCAGATGGTCCTCGGCGGCACCTTCACGTCGGTGAGTGCCGCAGGCGGCAGTCCCGCGTACCGGCGCGGCGGCCTCGTCGCGTTCGACGCGGCGACAGGTGCGGTCAACACCCGCTTCGCGCCCTCGTTGAACGGCGCGGTCAACCAGGTGCTCCCGGGCGTCGCCGCCGGCACGGTCCTGGTGGCCGGAGCGTTCTCGACGGTGAACGGGCGTACGCACAAGCGGCTGGTACTGCTCAACCTTGCGGACGGAAGCGTCAACACATCCTTCGACCCGCCGGCGATCAACGGGATCGTCAAGGACATGAAGCGGGTCGGTCACCGCCTGGTACTCGGCGGGACCTTCACGCGGGTGGCAGGCGACGATCACGCGGGCATCGCCTCGCTGGACCTCCGAACCGGACGGGTCGACCCGTTCATCGACATCCAGCTCACCGGCCACCACAACTGGACCAGCTCCTGCGCGACCTGCGCCAAGGGAGCCGTCGGCGCCGCCGCCCTGGACGTGTCCCCCGATCACCGGACCCTGGTGGTCGTCGGGAACTTCCGGGCGGCGAACGGGTCGCCGCGGGACCAAGTCGTGATGATCGACCTGTCGGGTAAGCGCGCCGCGGTACGCCCCGACTGGGCGACGTCCGCGTTCGACACGCGCTGCAACTACGAGAGCTTCGACGCCTTCATGCGAGGGGTGAGCTTCTCCCCGGACGGTACGTTCTTCGTCGTGGTGACGACCGGCGGGTCCGCCGGCTCCACCTTGTGCGACGCCGCGGCGCGCTTCCAGACGGGTGCTCGCGGCACGAAGGTCCAGCCGTTCTGGGTCGCGAGGACCGGCCGGGACACCCTGCTCTCGGTCGCGGTCACTGCCGATGCCGTCTTCGTCGGTGGCCACCAGCGGTGGCTGAACAACGACTACGGTGCCGACACCGCCCGCCCGGGAGCGGTCCCGCGCGCGGGCCTCGCCGCGCTGGACCCCCGAAGCGGCGTCCCGCTGTCCTGGAACCCCGGCCGCAATCCCCGCGGGGTCGGCGCGGCCGCCCTGCTGGTGACCAAGGGCGGGCTGTGGGTCGGCTCCGACACGAACTACATCGGCAGCTACGAATACTTGCGGCCGCGGATCGCGTTCTTCCCGTTCGCCGGTGGCAGTGCCCTTCCGGCCGGCTGGACCCCCGCTCTGCCGTCGGACGTCTACCTCGGTGGGGGAACTGCGTATCGGCCGGGAAGCCTCGTCAAACGACGGTTCACCGGGTCGACGACCGGGCCGAGCCGACCGGTGACGGCGAGCGGCATCGACTGGCCTAGCGTCCGGGGGGCGGTGCAGATCGACGGCGCCCTGTTCTTCGGCCAGGCGGGGATGCTCTACCGCTCCGACTTCGACGGACGTGCCTTCGGCGTCGCGCGCGCTGTCGACCCGTACCGTGATCCGAAGTGGTGTCCGGTCAACACCGGATCGGGGTCCACCGTCTACTGCGGCGTGCTGCCGACCTTCTACGACGAGCTCGCCAAAGTCACCGCGCTCGGCTACGCGGACGGCCGGCTCTACTACGCGACGGCGGGGAGCACCGCCTTGCGCTACCGCTGGTTCAGTCCCGACAGCGGGATCGTCAGCGCGAAGAGCTTCCCGGTCTCGGGCACCGTCCCGGCGGGGGCGACGGCACTGCTGATCTCGGGACGCACGATCTACCTGGGTGACCCGGCGAACGGCACGCTCTCGCGCGCGACGTTCGCACCCGGTGCGATCGGGGCGGCACGCACGCTCGTCAGCGGCCCGCGCGTCGACGGGGTCGACTGGCGTGCTCGCGCAGTGTTCCTCGGCCGCACTCCCCCGGTCGCTCCGGTGGTCCGACCCCCGAAACGTCCGACGAAACCGGTGATCAAGACGGTCAAGGTGAAGCGCAAGGCCAAGGTCGTGGTGAAGTGGCGACGGGCCGCGCCCCGGGGCACGGCCATTGCCGGGTACGACGTGCAGTTCCGCAAGAAGCGGCGGCACGCGGCGTCGTTCAAACCGTGGCGAACGGCGAAGACGAGCAGCGGCACCCGCTACACCTGGACCCGCGGCAAGCGGGGCGCGACCTACAAGGTGCGCGTCGTCGCGGTCAGTGCCGCAGGCAGCACGCCGAGCGCGGCGGTGCGCTTCCGGATCCGGAAGTAGCCCCGCTGGCCGGAGGCGGACGGACCTGACGCGGACGGGTCGATCGGATATTGGATACGATCTGCCACGCCGTACGCCGCCCGTCGCAGAGGAGCCGCACATGCCAGCACGTCAGACCCCCTTCGAGCTCTACGCCATCGACTCGTTGCTCTCGGAGGAGGAGCGCGAGATCCGCGGCACGGTCGCCCGCTTCGTGAGCGATCGGATCCGCCCGCAGATCGCCGACTGGTTCGAGAGCGGCGAGCTGCCGGCCCGCGAGTTGGCGCGCGAGTTGGGCTCGCTCGGGGTGCTGGGGATGCACCTGGAGGGGTACGGCTGCGCCGGCACGTCGGCGACCGCGTACGGGCTGGCATGCCTGGAACTCGAAGCAGGCGACTCCGGGATCCGGTCGCTGGTGAGCGTGCAGGGATCGCTCGCGATGTTCGCGATGCACCGCTTCGGGTCCGAGGAGCACAAGCAGCAGTGGCTGCCGCGCATGGCGAAGGGCGAGGCGGTCGGCTGCTTCGGGTTGACCGAGCCGGACTTCGGGTCCAATCCGGCCGGGATGCGTACGACTGCACGGCGCGATGGCGCGGACTGGGTGCTCGACGGCACCAAGATGTGGATCACGAACGGGTCGATCGCTGACGTAGCCGTCGTGTGGGCGCGTACCGGGGAAGACGCCAAGAGCATCAAGGGGTTCGTCGTCCCGACCGATAGCCCCGGTTTCACGGCGCGGGACGTGAAGAAGAAGCTGTCGCTGCGCGCGTCGGTGACCAGCGAGCTGGTGCTCGAAGGCGTCCGACTGCCCAACAGCGCGGTGCTGCCGGAGGTGTCCGGACTACGCGGGCCGTTGTCCTGCCTGAACGAGGCGCGCTTCGGCATCGTGTTCGGCGCGCTCGGCGCCGCGCGGGACAGCCTGCAGACCGCGATCGACTACGCGGTGAGCCGCGAGCAGTTCGACCGGCCTATCGCCGGGTTCCAGCTCACGCAGCGCAAGCTGGCGGAGATGGCGGTCGCGCTCGGCAACGGGACGCTCCTCGCGTTGCACCTGGGACGGATGAAGGACGCCGGCACGCTGCGCCCCGAGCAGGTGAGCATCGGGAAGTTCAACAACGTCACTGGCGCACTCGAGATCACCCGTACTGCACGGTCGATCCTGGGCGGGAACGGCATCACGTTGGAGTACCCGGTGATCCGCCACATGAACAACCTCGAGTCGGTGTTCACCTACGAGGGCACCCACGAGATCCACACGCTCGCGCTCGGACAGGCGCTGACCGGCGTGCCGGCGTACCGATGACCGGAGCGCTCGAGGGGCTGCTCGTCGCGGACTTCTCCCGGGTGCTGGCCGGCCCGTACGCCACCATGCTTCTCGCGGACCTCGGCGCCGAGGTGGTCAAGGTCGAGCGTCCCGGTAGCGGCGACGACACTCGCGCCTGGGGACCGCCGTACGCCGCCGACGGCCAGTCGACGTACTTCCACAGTGTGAACCGGAACAAGCGCTCCGTCGCTTGGGATCTGCGCTCACGGGAGGGCCTAGCCGAGGCACGGGAGCTGGCGCTGCGCGCGGACGTGCTGGTGGAGAACTTCAAGCCTGGCACCCTGGATCGGCTCGGCCTCGGGTACGAGTCCCTCGCCGCAGACAATCCCGGGCTCGTCTACTGCTCGATCTCCGGCTTCGGCTCCGGAGCGGGGGCGGCGTTGCCGGGGTACGACCTGCTGGTGCAGGCGATGGGCGGGCTGATGAGCATCACCGGGCCAGGACCCGGCGAGCCGACCAAGGTCGGGGTCGCCCTGGTCGACGTGATCACCGGTCTGCATGCGGTGTACGGGGTCCTGGCCGCACTGCGGCACCGGGACCGAACCGGCCGCGGTCAGCATGTCGAGGTGAACCTGCTGTCCTCGTTGCTGTCCGCCATGGTGAACCAGTCCTCGGCGTACGCTGCCGCCGGCGTGGTCCCGGGGATCCTCGGCAACGAGCACCCCTCCATCGCGCCGTACGCCGTCTATGCGACGGGCGATCGGCCCTTGGTGCTGGCGGTCGGCAACGACGGTCAGTTCCGGGCGTTGACCAGCGTGCTGCAGCTTGCCGAGCTCGCCGACGACGAGCGGTTCGCGACCAACCCGTCGCGGGTCGCTCATCGCGGGCCGCTGCGCACGCTCCTGGAGGCCGCGCTGGTGACTCGCACGGCCGCGGACTGGGAGCGCGAGCTGACCGCCTCAGGCGTGCCCTGCGGAGTCGTGAACGACCTGGCGGGTGCGTTCGCCCTGGCGAAGGACCTGGGGCTCGCCCCGCTCGTGGACGTGCCCGGCTCCCCCGTCCCCCAGGTCGCCAACCCGCTGGCGCTGTCGGGCACACCGCCGACGTACCGCACGCCGGCGCCACCGGTCCCGTGACCGACACTCCGGTCAAGCCGCCGACCACCCAGGAGGCGGTCCTCGCGCGGCTGCGGCGGGCCTTCGCCGCCGGCGAGCTGCGGCCCGGTGACCAGATACGGCAGGAGCTCCTCGCCGAGAAGTACGGCGTGTCCCGCGTCCCGGTGCGCGAAGCACTGCGGATCCTCGAGGGCGAGGGCCGGGTCACCTACCGACCGCACCGCGGCTACTTCGTCGCCGAGCTGTCGGTCGACGACCTGCTCGAGGTGTACCGCCTGCGCGAACTGCTCGAGGCGGAATCGATCGCCTCCGCCGTCCCCCGGCTGACCGACGCCGACCTGGCACGGCTGCGCAGCGCCGCCGAGTCCGTACGCGATGCCACCGGCTTGGACTCGCTCAGTGAGGCGAACCGGCGTTTCCACTTCCTGCTCTTCGAGGCCGCAGGCCGTCCTGTGCTGCTCCGCCTGCTCACCCAGCTCTGGGATGCGACAGACGCGTACCGAACCGTCTACTTCTCGAGCCCGCAGAACCGGGCACGCGTCGAACAGGAGCACGCGGACCTGCTGTCCGCGCTCGAGCGCCGGGACGTGTCAGCCGCTGTGGACCATCAAGCGGCGCATCGACAGCACTCCGTGGCCGCGCTGCAGCAGCAGTTGCACCGCTACGCACCGCGGTCCCGTGCCGCTGGTGTGGGGAACGGCGCCAGCGCGTCGAGGTCGTCCAGCCGATAGCCGAACCGCGCTACTCGCTCCTCGTAGCGTGCGAGGAGCCGTTGTGCGGACCGCGCGCGGAACGGATTGCGGCTACGGCGCCACGCTTCCCAGACCTGTGCGTACCGATCGCTGCGGCCCCCCGTCAGGCCGCCGACGGGAATCGGTCCGTCGAGCGCGAGCATCTCCGCCACTGGCGCCAGGATGTTCTGTGGCGCGGCAACGAGTCGTTCGTACTGCACGACCTGCACTCGCCGCAGGTGCGGGAGGTCAGTCAGCAGCGTCTCGTGCGCCAGACACCAGTGTTCGATCAAGTCACCGAGCGATGTCAGTCGCGTCCACTTGCTGGTGGCGAGGGCCACCACCAACGGGTGCCGAACGATGAGCACGAACGACGATTCCGGAAACAGCGCTTGTAGAAAGCGCGTCATGATGAGATTCGGCGGTGATTTCTCCACCAGTACAGGGCGCGAGAGGTCCCAGTACGGTGCCCAGCGGGCGAACAGGCGCTTCCCATTCTGGACCGTAGCGAGCGCGGAGGCCTCGGTGAGGTGTGCGCTCGGGTCGCGTGCGAACGCCCCCGGCCCTCCGTATGCGCGGGCGGGCGGATAGACGTCCTGCAGATGCTGCCCCTCGTCCTCTGTCGCTGCCGTCCCCGAGAATCCACTCACCTGGGGATGCTTGGCGAGCGCACGTACGAGCGGAGTAGTGCCGCTCCGGTGAAGTCCACCGACGAAGACGATCCGGTGTGCGCGCCCAGCACGCCCGCCTGGCTCCCCCGCCATGTCATCCTGTGCCGACATAAGTATCTCTCCAAGCTCGGTCACGCACCGTACTGTCGCCATCCAGATTGTCCCGGTTCGGCCTGCGTTCCGTAACGCTGGGTAGGAACGATCACCCAGCTGCCGTCACAGACCGCACCAGGCCGCATTTAGCACACAGCACAGGGCATTTCTGGCGCTCGTACCGATATCAGGCCGTGCATCCAAGGTGTCGTACGACACGTGGCCAAGGCTTTGGTCCTCGCCCGTTCGATTGGCTATGGTGCCGACGCAACTGATTGACATCTTGGACTCGACCCGTTATGGATCATCGATCTCGGATGCCCGACAGGCGCGCGATCCTCCACGTCCGCGTGGAGTCCTTCCCCGGCATCGGCGCCACCCCGGTGGTCAGCCGACCGCCGCACGCCCTGTCCAAAGGGGGCGCGCACCACGGGTGCGCACCTCAGCACAAGCGCGCACCCGCGAGACTGGAGACAACAGCCTCATGCAAGATCTTGACAACAAGGCCCCCCGGCACAGTCGACTCATGGCATTGGCGGGGCAGCACGGACGGTCACGCGTACGACGACTCGCAGGTGTCACGCTCGTGGGAGCAGTCGCCGCTGCCGTCGTGGTCCCCATGGCCGGAGTGTCCTCCGCGCAGCGGGCCTCGGTGAGCAAGCACGGCTTCGAGCAGGGCACTCAGGGGTGGGTTGCGGCGGGAACTGGCGCCACCCTCGGTGCGAGTAGCGCGGCGCGCTCAGGCAAGGGAGCAGCGGTGCTCTCGAGCGCCGGCGGTGGCAAGGCGGTCATGCGGGACCGGCCGAACGTCGTACGCAAGACCGCGCCCGGAAAGCAGTACCGGATCAGCGCCTGGGCGAAGGCATCACGTCCAGGCGTGACCGTCAAGCTCCGCGTCCTGGAGAAAGAGCGCGGAGCGAGTCATCGCGTCCTCGACCGGAAGACAGCCTCCAAGCGTCTGCAGGACACGCGCTGGCACCGCCTCGTGGTGCGGCTGAAGGCGGCGGGACGGACGACCCTCGCTTCTGCCGTCGTCGCGAACGGCCTGCATCTCGGGCAGTCGGTGCTGGTGGACGATGTCCGGGTGCGCGCTGGGAACGTGCTGAGCCGACCGCAGGCACCGCGCACCGCCTACCGGACGCAGTTCGGCACTTCTACAGAACAGGGTCCGGGCGAGAACTGGTCGCAGGCGATCGCGCGACGTGATCGCGACCTTGGCCGCGCGAAGATTCTTCGGGTGTTCTACCCGGGACTGCCGCAGGCGTGGCCAGGGCGTGCTGGAACGGTGAACCGCAACGTGGTCGTTTCGTTCAAGGCGAATCCCGTTCAGATCTCAGCGGGCCGCTACGACACGCAACTTCGTCACTGGTTCGCCGAGGCGCCCAAGGACCGTCAGATCTTCTGGTCCTACTTCCACGAGCCCGAGGACAACATCGAGCGTGGCGAATTCACCGCCGCCCAGTACCGCTCCGCCTGGAGGCACCTCTCGTCATTGGCCGCTGCTGCTCACAATCCGAAGCTCAAGTCCACGCTGATCCTCATGTCGTGGTCGACCCACCCCCGGTCGCATCGGAACTGGCGGGACTACTACGTCGGCAAGCAGTTCATCGACGTGCTCGGGTGGGACGCCTACAACACCGCCGCCAAGGGCGGCCGCTACGAAGATCCGGCCCAGATCTACTCGCGACCGGCCTCGATCGCCAAGGCGGAAGGCAAGCCGTTCGGATTCGCCGAGTGGGGCAGCGAGGTGCTGCCGGGTGACAACGGAACGAAACGCGCAGCCTGGATCCGAGCGTCCGCCAAGCGGATCGCGGCCCTCGGTGCGACGTTCGCCACCTACTTCGACAGCACGGTCGGCGGAGACTTCCGGCTAAGTGACCATGCGTCCAAGCAGGCGCTCCGCGCCGCCATCACGGCGAAGCCGTAGCGCACCTCAGACGGGTCCTCCCCACCCCAGCGCACGGGGCGGGGAGGGCTTCGCCTTCGCCACGCGCGCGGCGCGGGGCTGCCGAGCAGATCGGACCGATCCGCGAAGTTCCCCCTCCCGCGCACTCAAGTCGGTCGCCCGACCCGCCGATACCCACTGCTGGCACGCGGCTCGGAGCACCTGAAGAACTGGAGCACCTGGAGCACCATGACCAACCATGACACCGTCCGGCACTCACGATCGCCCTACCGGTCATCGTGTGGGGACGAGCGGCGATCCGGGGGGCGAGCAGTCATCACGGGCTGCCTCGTGGTCGCAATGGGCGTCGTCGTTGCTATCCCGATGAGCGGCCTTTCGTCTGCGAACCCGGCGCCCCGGACGAACCTGGTGAAGAACCCTGGATTCGAGAAGGGTCTCAAGCACTGGACGCCGGCGGACGGGGGCCGATCGATCCAGCTCACCACCGCGTCGCGCTCCGGTCGACAGGCGGCCCGGCTGACCACCCGGGTGGCCGGGGTCATGTCGTTGCGGGATCGCCCGAACACCGTCCTGAACACGCCGTCCGGGGCCCGGTACGTTGCGTCTGCCTGGGTCCGGTCCACCTCCCCGGGTCTCGACGTGAGCTTGCGCATCCGCGAGGTCCGCCAGCAGAAGATCCCGGGCACGAACGTCCGGGTCCTGGTGCGCAAACAGACCGCAGACCTGCGGCTTCCAGACACCCGCTGGCACCAGCTGAAGCTCGAGTACGTCCCCAAGCCCGGAAACCAGTTGGATCTCGGGATCTTCGCCTGGAACGCGCGCCGTTCGAGCGCACTCATCGTCGACAATGTCCGACTGGTCGCGATTGGCGCTGCGGGTCCGACGCAGTCCCCGCAGCCTAACGAGCAACCGGTACCAGCGCCGAGCGCGCCGCCGGCGAAGCCCTCCACCGAGCCGGCACCTCCGGCACCAGTGCCAACAACGGCCCCCCCGGAGAAACCCGCGGACCCGCTGCCTGCTTCGAGCACCTTGTTCGGAACGTCTGCGGAGCAGGGCCCGGGCGAGAACTGGGCGCAGGCGGTCGCTCGCCGGGACCGCGACCTCGGCAGGTCCAACGTGCTCCGCGTGTTCTATCCGGGGCTTCCGCAGGCATGGCCGGGTCGAGCCGGTCAGGTGAACCGTGATGTCGTGGTTTCGTTCAAGGCCGATCCGCAGCAGATCGTGGCAGGCAAGCACGACGCCCAACTACGCAGCTGGTTCGCCGAAGCGCCGAAGGACCGGAACGTGTTCTGGACCTATTTCCATGAGCCTGAGGACAACATCGAGCGCGGCGAGTTCACCGCCGCTCAGTTCCGAGCGGCCTGGCAGCACCTGAGGGTCCTGGCCGACACCGCCGGGAACCCCCAGCTGAAGGCGACCCTCATCTTGATGGCGTGGTCGACCAAACAAGCCTCGGGACGCAATTGGCGCGATTACTATCCGGGGACGTCCGTGATCGATGTCCTCGGGTGGGATGCCTACAACACCGCTGGCGCCGCGAACAGCAAGACGCGCAGGTACGCCGCCCCCGCGGAGATCTATGCGGGCCCTGCGGCCATAGCGAAGGCCGAGAGCAAGCCGTTCGGCTTCGCCGAGTGGGGCAGTCTGCTGCTCCCCGGTGACGATGGGAGCCGCCGGGCGGCATGGATCCGCGACTCCTGCGCCGAGATCGCGCGGTTGGGTGCCACCTTCGCGACCTATTTCGACAGCACCGTCGGCGGCGACTTCCGGCTCAGTGACGGCCCCTCGAAGAACGCCCTCAAGGAGGCGATCTCGAAGTCCAGTTAGTACTTCCCGGCGTAACCGAACCGTGTCCGCAGCGGACTGGTGATCGTCGTCGCGATCCTGGCGTCGAGAGGCCGCATCTCCCGACGCCAGGCATCGTCGGCTCTGATCTCCACCTCGCCGTTGCGGAAGCGGAGCGGGTTGCCCGAGACGGTGTGGTCCGGACTCAACGTGACACGCCGAGCTCGTAGGGCACCGATGATGTCGGGCGATGGTCCCAGGTCCGCGAACACTGCCAGCCGATCCACGGTCGCCGCAGGTTCCCGTACGAAGTCCTCGTAGCGTGCGACCTCCGTGGGCACACCGACGCGCGGAAGCGCTCCCGCGAGCACGTTCTGAGCGAGCCACTGGACCGACGTGTGCGCCGGGGACCACCGCGCCATGAGTGTCGAGTCGGAGTCAGGGCGCGCTACTAGCCGGTCCCACGAATGTGCGACAGCACGCGGATCACGCACGATCTGGATGGCGCGCATATGGATACCGGGTGCTCCCTGCAGCACGAATGCATAGCTCGGGTTCTTGCTCGAGTCCAGCACCACCCTTGCGCCCGATGCGGCGAGCATCGCGGGGTACAACCTTGCGAGCACCTCGCGCAGCCCGTGCAACTGACGCCCGAACGCGCGCGGCCCCCGGCCGGTCGCCAACCGCCATGCGTGCCTTGTTCGGTCGACAGCAGCGGACCATCCGCGTATCACGTCCAGCTCCAAGTGGTGCCAGCCGCCGAACGCCCGTTCGCCGACCTCACTCCAGAACGGGCATCGCGAAAACGGTTCTCCGCAACCGCAACGTTCGTCCTGCAGCAGGCCGCGGTCCCAGAGATGGACGACCTCCCCCACCGAAACGGTCTCCGGGAACCGGCCCAGCACCCGCTCGACCAGCGTGCTTCCGCTGCGTCCGAGACCTGCGATGTACAGCACGTCGGTCACGGCGCTGAGCCACTCTTCGTGCTGTCGACGTCCGCGCCGTCGAGACCGGCGCGGAAGTAGGGCGTCGCCGCAGCACCGCGGAACGCGTCGAATGCTGCTGTCCCTGGTTCGAGCAGAAATCCGTCGGGCGAGTTCTCACCCGCGCTGCCCTCGAAGTAGGCGAGGGCCTTGATCCGGGGCTGTGAGCGGATGTACGCGAACGCTGCAGTCAACCAGCCCGCCCGGTCGATGCCCGGCACGTCCGGCGCGCCGAACTCTCCGATCATCACCGGTTGCGGGCGTGCCACGGCCCAGTTGAGGAAGGGCGCAGCTACATCGGCGAAGGACTGACCGTCCGCCGGGTAGACGTCCGTGCACAGCCAGTCGACCTGGTCGTCACCCGGATAGTACGCGGCGCCGTCATCCGACTCCCACTTGCTCGCCAGGGGACACCACACCCAGGCAGCGTTCGTCACGTGCTCGGCCGCGAAAATCGCTCTGATGTGCCGCCAAGCAGCGACGTAGTCCTCCGGTGACCAGACCAACGATCGCAGGTTCGGGCGATTCATCTCCCATCGCCAGCGGATCCAGATCGGAGCCCCCAAGGACTTCACTGCAACTGCCATGCGGCGGATGACGTCGTCCTGCGACCCGGCGGCGATGGTCCTCGTGTCGATCCCGTTCCACGAAAGGAGCAGGGTGTCCCCATGCTGGACGAAGGACAGGTCCGAGGGACGGGGGAAGGGATCAGCCCACTGGCGGAACACGTGGACGAAGGCGAGTGGCCGGCCGATCCGCGCCTCGAAGTCCCGCACCGCGGCGACCTGTCCCTCCGGTGTGTAAGTCTGCGGCATCACCCATGCTCCCAGGAGCGCCCCCGAAGCAGGAGCGGGCGGCCCCACAGCGGGCAGTTTCAACGGGACTTCGGCAAACGAAGTCTGCTGCTGCGCAGGGGCAGCGGACTCGCAACCGGCGACGGTGATGGACAAGAGCATGGTGGCCAGCGCAACGACGAGCATGGCCGACCGCGACTCGGGAGATCCTCGACGGCGCGCTACACCGAGTTGCCGGACCATGTTCACCATCCGATGATCGCAGACGGTACGGGGAGCGGATCGAGGAGTGCCTGCATCTCACCGTGATCCCGACTTGCTGCCGCGCCCGAACACTCCGACGAGTGACAACTCGCGACGCATCAGCCACGTGCCGATCGTATGCGTGATGCCGCAGAGCACGACAGCCGTGCCCAACGCTTGCAATGAGTCACCGGCGACTACGCGGATGATGCCGCCCAAGGCGAGCGTCGACACGATCGCGAGGCCGGCTGCGACGGCGAGCGAACGCGTGAATGGTGTCAACCCCTCCAATCGCTGCAGCAAGTAGGTCGGCACGACATTGCTCACGACGATGGCAACGGCCCAGGCATACGCCGCACCGAGTGAGCCGTACCGCGGGATCAACAAGAAGAGCAGTGCGAGATTGGTTACTACAGCGAGCCCTGCGATCGCGAGGTTCAGCCGAGTCCGCCCCGTCATGGCGAGGACCGCCTCCACATTTCCGCACGCCGCAGCGACGAGCATGCTGACAGCGAGCACGATGAGGATCGCGCCTCCTGCTCGGAACCCGTGGCCTCCAACGATCTCGAGCAAGCTGCCTGAGAACAGGATGCATCCGAAGGACAATGGCCAGCTCGCAAGCACTAGCCAGGCCGTCGCTGCTCCGTACGCCGCGTTGGCACCTACCCGGTCCCCAGCGGCAAGAGCCGCCGAGATCCGCGGCTGCAGCGTCCAGTTCATCGCGCGGTTTGCCAACTGCCCGAGCACGAGGTAACGGCTGGCAGCAACGTAGAGCAGCACTTGCAACGGCGCACCGACAGCCGAAAGCACGATGACGTCGGCACGTTGAACGATCGACTTCAGCACGAGAACGATGCCGAGCGGGCTGGAGTACGCCCAGAACCGCAGTCGTTCCTCGTCGACAGGCGCGCTCGGACGCACTGACGAACGAGTCCGTCCGCGCCGAAACATCACCAGGGTGGCCGTACCGCAGGAGACGGCCGCAACCACGATCGGCAGGCTCCACCCCACTGCCATGGCTACCAACCCACTCGTCACCGTCGAAGCGACGAGGATCAGCTGTAGGACCGGCTGCAGGACTTGGGCGTTGAACACCGTGACTCGGTTGCTTCCGAAGCCTCGAGTAGCGGAAGTGAACAGGGTGACCGCCGCGGTCGCGCAGATCGCAACCGCTGTGAGCTGTATGCCTCCCACGGCACCCGGCACGCGATCGATGCCGATCACCACCGCCAGCGTATCGGCGAACGCGACGATCGCCAGGCCGGTGCCGAGAATCGCCGCACCCGTGGGTACCAGCCCGACGCGTAACGTCCGGGCCACCAGATCCCAGCGTCCGAGAGCGCGATATCGAGCGAGAAAGTAGATCAGCCCGGTGCCAGCGCCGAAGGTGGGCAGCGCCGCAACGAGCACCGCGAACGAGGTGAGGGCGAAGTACGCGCTCGCGACCGATTCACTCGCCAGGCGCGTCACGATGGCGACCAAAGCGAACTGCATGACAGCCGCGAACATCGACCCGGCGAGATTCAGAATCCCACCTCGTGCGAGTCGACGCATCGCCGGGTCAGGAGCCAACGTCGGACCGTGCTGTGTCGGGTAGTGCTGGGAGGACGATCCCATCACCTTCGCCAAGACGGAGTATGACCGAGCCAGCGGGCCAACTCGGTATCGGATTCGACGAACCGTTCGTCCAGGTCGCGGCGCAATGCCGGGTCCAGTGGTGCGCGCGAACGAGCGTTGTGTCGCTCGAACCGAACAGCGCTACACGGCGGCAGTCCGAGGAACGAGCACACGGCCTCCCAGACGGGTTCGGGTTCCGCGAAGAAGTCTCCGCTGTCGACGACGTGGACGCGTTCGCGTCCCACGGCGTTCGCCAACGAGTCCAGCTGCGGCGCGTAGTTGCTGCGTGCGAGGTATGCCTGGTGCTGGTGCACCTCGTCCCGTTCTCCCGCACGCACCCTGGCCGTCCGCCCGTCGAGCCGCGCCTGCTCGAGACGGATCGCCTTCTCGAAGGGCTCGCTCTCGAACCCGCGAGCGAGCTCGTGGGCATGCGCCGAGTAGGCCCGTTCGACCGGATCCCGTACGAGCACGAGCAGGCGGACGGACGGCAACGCTGCAGCAATCCGAGCACCTGCCAACGGGTGCCAGAGGTAGTACGGGCTCGATTCGCCGGTGATCGCAGAGCTTCCGGTACGGCGTGCGACACGGTCCAGCGTCGCCTGCAACGGGAAGTGCGCCCGATACCAGGACAGCGGCCGCTCAGCTGCGAGGTCGAAGTAGTGGACGCCCTTGCGCAGTGCGGGTCCGACGACGTTCGGGTGCTGCACGAGCGCGCGGAACATCGACGTCGTCCCAGCGCGCTGGGCGCCGCAGATGAGGAAGGAGGGCAGCGCGCGCCTGTCCCGGGTCAGTTGACCGACGACGTCGGACATCAACCGCGCGCTTCCTGCCAAAGCCTGCTTGCCGTCCAACGTGACCTCTCAGTTCCCCGCTTGCGTCGCGATGTCTCGACACGCCGTTGCCAGCCACGGAGCGACGGGGCCGAGACGACGTCCTGGACCCGCCTGCCCGTCCACCAAGTATCGTCCAGCGATCCGTGCGAGGTAGAGGCCGACAGTTGCGTAGGCGGCGCGGCGTTCCACCGCGAGTGGCCGCAGCAGCCGAGGCGCAGCAGTCACGATGCTGCGCGCGGCGCCGGCAAAACTACTGCCCTTCAGGTCCAGAGCCCGTCTGAACTCGAAATGGAGCAGGTCGCTGCCGTACGGCACTCCGCACGACTCGAATCGCTCCCAGTCGATGAGGCACAGCGGTTCCGCGCTCCCGGCGATGAGGTTACCGGGCGCGAAGTCGCCGTGTGCCGGCCCGAGGCGCACAAGATCAGAGTCGTCGCTCAGCGTCCCCACGGTATCGAGGAGTTGGACCACCGCGTCCATGTCCGGGGATGACAGCCGGTGCCGGGTCAGGCTCGCCCGCAAGCGGTCCACCGCCTCGTCGATGGGCACGGCGCGCTCGCAGCCGAGAGTGAAGACGGCGCGCACAGCAGCCACGAGGGAAGCCGGATCCGGGTCGCGCGGACGCCTGGGTATCGCGACCGGTGACATGACCATCAGCTCGTGCCCGCGCCACCTGCCCCGATGCAGCAGCGTGGGGACCACGAGCGGATGAGGGGTCGGGCGCGGCAACTCCCGCAGCGTTTGAGCCTCTCGGGCCACGAGCTGATCGGTCAGTACGTCGACCCCCAGCTTGGCGAAGGCGACGATCTCGCCGGTTCCCGTCACCAGCGTGAGAACCGGCTTACGGTTGGCTCTGGGAGGCCCGAGGTGCACACCTGCTGCCAGCGGGGTGCCCATCACCTCGCTGAGATGATCCACGAGGTGGTCCTCATCGCCGGACGGCACGAGGTAGTCGCGCGTCACCAGCCGGCCGAGTCCGAGACGCAGCACCATCTCGACTGCACGGTTCCGAGTCCGTTCCCGGAGATGGCGTGGCGATGTGCGGGTCGCGAACGCCGCGGCCGCGGCGCGTCGCCCCCCCGGGACGATCAGCCGCGGCCGCGTAGCAGACGGCAACACGCCCAAGTCCGCCGCGTTCGATCGGCGCCGGGTCACTCGCGCACCCGGCCAGATCACCTCGATCATCTGGAGCGCAGCCTGCCGGTCATCCATGCCGGAAGCCCCCGGCGCTGTTCTGCTCGTTCCGATAGAGGATCGCCATGGCGGCGAGTGTGGTCAGCAGGCCGATCGAGCTGTTGGTGTACGTGAACATGTAGACCAACGAGAGCACGACGACTCCGGACGCTGCCACGCCGGTCGGCGTCACGTCGCGCCGATAGCGCCAGAGCGTCGAGGCGAGCGCGGTGACGTACAGCGCTGCCCCGAGAAGCCCATGCGCGAACATCATGTACCACAGCAAGCCAGTGCTGCCGATCCGACGGTTTCCACACTGTTGGCAGTTCTCGCTCGAGCCGATCGCTATCGACTGAGGACTGCCTTGGATCTGCCGCATCCCTCCCCACCCGATCACCGGAGAGGCGATTGCGCCGGTGACGGCGTCGGCAGCCAACGCCGCGCGAATGGAGTCACTGTGGCCGTTGGCACCGCGGTCCTCGATGAGCTGGCCGGCCGGCGAGAGCACCAGTGCGACAGCGAGCACTGCGACCGCGCACATCCCTGCGACCACGGCTCCCAATCGTCCGGCACGGAGCAGTTGGACAAGTATCCAAATGACCATCACGACGACGCCGATCCACAGACCGCGGTTCAGGGACAGCAGCGCCGGGACAGCCGCAACAGGGACAACGAGCAACGCACGCACCCGCGTCCATCGATTCTCCGAGGTGAGCCACACCGCGAGGCCGAGTACCAGCAGGAGCGAAAGCATCTGCCCCCAGCTGTTCGTGTACGGGAACGGTGCTGCCGGTCGCGGACTGGTCGCGTCCCCCAAGACGTCCTGGACCTGTGCGGCGCGCGGCGAGTCGAGCAGGGAGAGCCACGGGCCCGGCCCGACCGTCGCACGAAGCAGCAACTCGGTCGGCGACCGGAAGGCGAGGTGCGGCACGATGAGGCCCAGGTACCCACCGGCCACGGTCCACAGCCCCAGCACCCCGAAGTAGTGCATCAGGCGACGCAGCGGCAAGCTCGACTCATCGTGGCTGCAGATCCAGACCATCACCAACGTCGCCGTGACGAAGACCACCAGGTCGACAAGCCATGCCAGAATCTGGCCGGAACGTGCCTCCGGAAGCGTTCCGGGCGCTACCCGCCCGAGTGCGAGCAGCCCGAGCAACGCGACGAGGAGGAACCCGAACCACCAGACCGCCGGAGGTGGAAACTGCAGACGCCGGCGATGCCTTGCCAATGACCACACCATGAACGGGGCGAGAACGACGAACGCCAGGCTCATCAAGCCCATCGCCCACCACACCGGCGCCCAGACGCAGACCAGGTAGAACGGCCACTCACCCGCGGCCCTGGCCATACGCATCGGCTGGGCACGCGGAGGTGCGAGTTCGACGGTCAAGAGACGCCCACCACCGTTTCGGTGGGCACCAGGACCACGCAGGTCCGACCGGGATGGAAGCGGAGCGGCGTTCCTGACGGGTCGATGAAGTTGGTGATGCTCTGGTAGGTCGGGCGGGACCAGGTAGCCGCGATCCCGAGCCCGCCCGACACCACGGTCGCTTCACCGCGCCCCAGCACTTGTGCTGCCAGCTCGATCGTGCCGTTGCGATCCACTCGCAGATCCTTGAACGGCACTTGTTGGACGATGACCGACTGCGACGGTGGGCACGGTGACCCGGGCTGACTCCGCCAAGCGCCCTCAGCCACAGAGAACCGCCATTCGAAGACCCGGCCCTCAGTTTCGGCGTGCAGGCTCGACGCTTGCCGTTGCCCGGCCGTCGCGAATGCGTCGTCCTCATGCGCGAAGGCCAGCAGCGAACCACTCCGGCCAGCATGCGGTTCGGCCGCCCATAGCGCAGCCGGACGGACCATCCGTCGGGACGACCTGCCTCGGTACGCATGCGGCTCGGCGTCGATCGACGCGTCACGCTGCCCGAGCGCCATAAGGGTGCTGGAGAACTTCTCACCTCCGGCAGCCGCGATGATGGCATCTGCGGTGGTCGCCACCTTGCCGGCCAACGGCCGCAGCGGGCCGACCGGACCGACCCATCGCGGAACGTTGGTCTGGTACAACCCGATTGTTCGCACGCCATCCGGCGCAGCTTCGACGACGACGAAATCGGCCGCATCGAGTCCCCGTGCGCGAAACCCGGCGGCGAACGGCACGACGATCACCCGTCGGTCCGCCTGGTCGATGGACACGGGCAGTCCAGTGAGCGACCCGAAGGTGCCGCCATATGGATCATCGCGCGGCGGTGCCGGGGCGGTAGCGGGTGAAGGGGCGATGACCGGGGCAGCCGGCAGGCTCGGTGTCGTGCACGCGGCCAGCGAAACGCTGAGCGCAAACGCGATGGAGGCCGGGCGCACGACGCCCCTTGCCCTCGCAGACCTCTTCTCCACGTGCCTGACCGCCTCGGGACTCAGGGACGAGTCGCCGGTCCCCTGCTGCTTCGTACGTGAACGCGCGGCGTCTCGGCTGGGTCTGACCCGTCCGCCGCAGGGCGAAGGACGTCCGGAGCGACCGCTGGACTCCTGCGCGGCCCAGGATCGAGCAGGACAGTGCCGAGGATGCGCGCACCAGAGGTGCGGAGTCGACGTGCCGCCTCCGCGAGGCCGGCGCGAGAGGTACGCCGCTGCTGCACGACGAGAACGACAGCGTCGCTGACTCCGGCGAACGTGAGCCCGAGTGGGCTGTCCTCCACCGCCGGCGCTTCGAGGATGATCAGTTCGAAGTGCTCGCGCAACTGCGCGAAGACCCGTTCGAGCGCCGGGCCCTGAGCCTGCTCGGCTGCGAGTTGGACCGCCGCCCCCGCAGGCAGCACGGCCGGCCAACCGCGTTGTGCAACTGGGGGCTGCAACCGTTCGCCGCGCAGCGCCAGCGCGAGAGTCGGGCCCTCGCCGCCCGCGCCGAGCAACCGGGCTGCTACCGAGTTCGGTTCCGTCGCTACCAGCACCGTCGCCAGGCCTGACCGCGCGGCGGTGGCGGCGAGGTTCGCTGCGGCAACCCCACCGGCTTGTGAGATACCGACTGGCGCAAGCATCACTGTCCCCCGACCGCTCTCCAAGCCCGCGAGGACCATCACACGCAGCTCGGAGTAGAACGCGTACTCCTTAGTCGCCGGTGTCACGAGCACGGGGTTGCGAGCGGCGCGGGACCCCGCAATCAGAACTTCGAGGCCGAGCGCCGTGACATCACTGCGGCGACGCACCCGCCGGTCGGCCCGGTCGACGAGCAGCGCTAGGCCGAGACCCAGCAGCAGCCCGAGTGCCAGTGCGCTTCCTAGGACGATGAACCGGTCCGGCGACGTAGGTGCCGTCGGAAGCATCGCATCCGTGAGGATCGCTCCCGCCGTCACGTCTGTAGTGTTGAGCGGCAGCAACCGCGCGTTGAGCGCTTGGATCTGGTTTACCAGGACCGCCCGCTGCGCCTCATCGGCAGCACGGTCCGGCGAGTTGCTGGCGGCTTCCGCGATCCGCGCAGACACCTCCCTGAGCTGCTTCTGCTGGGCGCTGATCTGTGCTTCGATCGCAGCGATCTGGGTAGCCACGCTGCCCTTGGCCTGCGCCTGGCGCAGGTCGAGGTAGGCCTGCGCGAACGCGTGGGCGCCCTCCATCGCAGCCGTCGCGGTGGGTGCCTGGTAGGAGATCGCGAGGACCGTGGTGTTGGCGGGCACGCTGACCGACACGGATTCCACCAGGTTCGCCGGGGAGTCCTCGGTCCGAAGCAGCTTCGCAGCTGCTGAAGCGACCGGTGTCGACTGGACGATCTGCGCTTCCGTGTCCAGGTTCACGTCTGCGCTCGTTCGTCCGGATGCGCTGTTCGCTGCATCGAGACCGATGGAGGGGGTCACCAGCACGGAGGCCGTGGCCGAGTACACCTTGGGCGCCACGGCGAGGTAGACACCGCCAGCCAGCATCGCCAGGCCGAGGACGAGGACGACCCATAGCCAACGACGCCGCAGGATCGATGCGTACTCGCTCGGAGTCGTGCCGCTCAGCTGCTCGACCACTAGCAGTCCTTCCAGGGCGTCCGAGGGGACACGAAGCCCCAGATTGTCGCCAGGATAGGTGCCGGCCGGGGAGAGCTGGCAGCCTGGGAGTCGGTTTCGATCCGTCCGGCGGATGGATCGTCCACTGAACGACGAGCCGGCCGTCACGACCCCGAGGGCCCGTCCCCCGGCAGCGACCCACCGTCATCGTACATTCGCACAGCGTGAGCATGGCGCCGCCGACCCGGTGTTTTCCCGTCATACCTTCGGTCAGCGTCACTGGTCAGGACTACACCTGCCCCCTCCCTCGCGGCAGGATCACCACCGTCGCGGCAGCGACGTATTCCTGACCTCGAGCGGTAGGGCGCACATATGGGTACGAAGTTCCGGTCGATCGTCTTGGCGATCAGCGTTGTGGCCGCGACTCTCACTGCTGTCGTCATGCCAAGCACCTCGGCGCAGGCCAGCAGTACGGTGCAGGACCGCATCGTGGGCGAGGTACCCGCCAACTGGACCCCGCCCGTCGGCGACGGTTCGGTCAACACGATCGTCCAGGTCGGCAACCAGGTCGTCATCGGCGGAACGTTCTCGACGGTCGGTGGCAGTGCTCACCGCTACATCGCGGCGTTCGACGCGGCCACCGGTGCGATGAACACGGCGTTCACCCCGACCCTCAATGGGGAAGCGAAGAAGGTCCTCCCCGGCCCCGTCGCGGGGACGGTTCTCGTCGGAGGTGCCTTCAACACCGTCAACGGGCAGAACCGTCGCAACATCGTGCTGCTCAACCTGCGCGATGGCTCGATCAACAACTCCATGTCGTTCCCCGTCTTCAACGGCCAGATCCGCGACATGAAGGTGTCGGGCAACCGGTTGTACGTCGGAGGACTGTTCTCCACCGTCGGCGGAGCACAGCACGCCGGCCTCGCCTCCCTCGACGCGACAAGCGGCGCGCTTGACCCGTTCGTCGACAACCAGGTCAGCCAGAACCACAACTACTACCCGGGATGCAACTGTGCACAGTCGGGAGTAGGCGTGTCGTTCCTCGATGTCTCCGCCGACGGTTCGACCCTGATCGCCACCGGCAACTTCAAGAAGGTGGACGGGTTCGCCCGCGACCAGATCGTGAACATCGACCTCAGCGGATCCTCGGCAGTGGTCCGGAGCGACTGGAACACCAACCGCTACACCCCGCGCTGCTATGACTGGGCGTTCGACACCTACATGCGTGGTCTGGCGATGTCGCCGGACGGCAGCTACTTCGTGGTCGTCGCCACTGGCGGACCGAACACGAACACGCTGTGCGACGCGGCTGCGCGTTTCGACACGTCGGCGCGCGGCACCGACGTACAACCCGCCTGGGTCGACTACAGCGGCGGCGACACCTTCCTGTCCGTCGAGATCACCGGCAGTGCCGTCTACTTCGGCGGTCACATGCGCTGGATGAACAACGACTTCGGTCGCGACTCCGCCGCGGCGGGCTCCGTGCCGCGTCCCGGACTCGGGGCACTCGACCCGGTCAGCGGGCGGCCGCTGTCCTGGAACCCGGGCCGCAACCCGCGCGGCGTGGGCGCCTCCGCGATCTACGCCACCCCGGACGGCCTGTGGGTCGGTTCGGACACCGAGTGGATCGGCAACCGGCAGTACCGACGCCCGCGGCTGGCGTTCTTCCCACTCGCAGGTGGTGAGGTTCCACCCGCGGGTCAACCCATGTCCCTGCCGTCGGACGTCTACCTCGGCGGCTCCTCGGCGGGCGCTGCGACGAACGTTCTCTATCGGGTCAACGCTGGCGGTCCGGCGGTAGGCGCGGTGGACAACGGGCCGGACTGGGCAGCTGACGACGCGGCCACCAGCGCATACCGCAACAGCGGGAGCAACTCAGCCTCCTACGACATGATCCCCGCGAGCGGGATGGCAGGGGTCCCGGCGAGCACGCCGGCCGGCATCTTCTCGTCCGAGCGGTGGGATCCCGCCGACGCGACCGAGATGCAATGGCATTTCCCGGTTCCCGCCGGTCAGCAGCTCGAGGTGCGGCTGTTCTTCGCGAACCGGTACAGCGGCACGGCCCAGGCCGGCCAACGCGTGTTCGACGTCGACATCGATGGCGTCCGGAAGCTGGACAAGTACGATATCGCCGCGTCGGTCGGCGACCAGACAGCAACGATGAAGTCGTTCGCGGTGACAAGCGACGGCACGGTGGACATCGGATTCGGCCACGTCACCGAGAACCCGCTCGTCAACGGCGTCGAGATCCTCCGCACCGACGTGACCCCACCCGCCGCCGACGGGTCCGGACTGGTCCGGCGAACATTCGACGGCACTTCAGCCGGTCAGGACACCACGGTCTCGGGCTCAGGGATCGACTGGACCACAGTGCGCGGCGCAGTCCAGGTCGATGACACGCTGTTCTACGGAGCCACCGATGGCAAGTTGTACCGGGTCACCTTCGACGGGACGACTTTCGGCACGGCGCAAGGCATAGACCCCTATCACGATCCATTCTGGTGCCCCGTGGCGACTGGGTCCGGAACCACCGTCTATTGCGGCGTCTCCCCCGACCTCTATGGACAGATGTCTTCCGTCACCGCGCTTGCCTACCAGCAGGGCCGGCTGTACTACACACTCCTCGGCAAGACCGGGCTCTTCTACCGGCAATTCAGCCCCGAGAGTGGCATCATCGGTGCCCAGCAGGGGCAAGTCGCAGGCACGCTTCCAGCGGGTTCGCCCGCGCTGCTCATCTCGGGTGGCCAGCTCTACTTCGCCGACCGGGCCACCGGGAACCTCTCGAGGGTCGGCTTCTCACAAACCGGGATCAGCGGCACACCGGTTCTCGTGAGCGGACCGGCGATCGACGGTCACGACTGGAGGGCGCGAGCGGTCTTCATGGCCCCCGGCCCGGGCACGCCACCTCCCAACGAGGCGCCGGTCGCTTCTTTCACTGCGAGCTGCAGTGGCATGACGTGCACGTTCGACGGCTCCGCCTCCCATGACCCGGACGGCACGCTCGCGAGCTACGCCTGGGACTTCGGCGACGGCCAGTCGTCGGCCGGTACCGGCGCTCCCGGCGCGGTCGAGCACACCTTCACCAACTCGACCCCGTACGCCGTGACTCTCACCGTCACGGACGTCGATGGTGCCACCGGGAGCGCGCAGCAAACGGTGACTCCTCAGGCGCCGGCGGTGCCGGTGGCGGCGTTCGGTATCAGCTGCACCGAGTTGTCGTGCGCTTTCACCGACCAGAGCACCACCGGCGCGCCGTCGATCAGCAGCTACGACTGGGACTTCGGCGATGGCAGCACCCATGCCACGACCAAGAACCCGTCTCACACCTACGCCAGTGCCGGCAGCTACGACGTCACCTTGACGATCACCGACTCGCTCGGACGCACAGCTGATGTCACCCACCAGGCGGTCGTGGACTCGGGCACCAATCCGACCACCCCTGTGACGTTCATCGCTGCGAACAGCAACAATGGCAATACCAACAAGGCACAGGTGACCGTGCCGAACGCGACCAAGACAGGTGACGGTCTGGTACTCACGCTGTCGCTGAACCGGTCCGATGTCACACCGCAGACCCCTGACGGATGGACCTTGGTCGACCAGGCACAGACCCCCGGCATGACAAGTTGGGTGTACCGCCGCACAGCCGTCGCTGCCGACGCCGGCACGACGGTGACAGCCTCCTACAACGGCACCTACGCCAAGACGGCCGTCGACCTCGCCGTGTACCGCGGAGCGGCGAGCGGAAACTTCCTGAGCGCCACCAGCGAGACGGCCCGTGCCGGCACCGAACGCATCGCACCCGCCGCGACTGTCACGACGGCCGGGTCGTGGGTGGTCAGCCTCTGGTCCGACAAGTCGTCCGCCACCGCTGCATGGACAGCACCCGGCAACGTCACGGTCCGTGACCAGACCTACGGCACCGGCGGCGGACGCATCAGCTCCCTGCTGGCCGACTCCGCAGGACCGGTGACCCCCGGCACCTACCCCGCCCGCACCGCCACGACCGACACCAGCGGCTCCAACGCGATCGCCTGGACCCTCGTCGTGCGTCCGGCACCCTGAACGGCGAGCTTGTTTCGCCTGGCAAGATGTCTCGCGACATGAGTGCATACCCGACCGTCAGTGTGGGAATACCTACGCGCGACCGGCCTGAGCTCGTTCGGCGGGCGATCGACGGGATCGGATCCCAGGCGTACTCCGGACCGGTCGAGATCATCGTGGTGTTCGACGGGACCGAGCCCGACCGTTCGCTCGAGGCGATTCCCGGCGTCCGGGTGCTGCGCAATGATCACAAGCCCGGCCTGGCGGGGGCCCGCAACACAGCGATCCTGGCGACGTCCGCGCCCTGGGTCGCCTTCTGCGACGACGACGACGTGTGGGAGCCCGACAAGCTCGCAGCACAGATGTCCATGCTGTCAGCAGAACCGAGCGCAGAGTTCGCCTCTACTGGCATCCGGGTCGAGTTCGGCGACCGCAGCACGGTCCGCCGGGCAGGCAGCGACCGGGTCACCCATGCCCAACTGCTCCGTTCACGGATGTCGATGATCCACTCTTCGACGTTCCTCATCCGACGAGCGGCGCTGCTGGACGGCATCGGACTCGTTGACGAGAGCATTCCCGCGGGACAGAACGAGGACTGGGACCTCCTCCTCCGTGCCTCCGCGCGCAACGACATCGTGCACGTGGATCGACCGCTTGTCCGGGTCCTCTGGGGACGAACGTCGCACTTCTCACGCCGGTGGGACGTGAAAGTCGAAGCGCTGGAGTGGCTGCTGGAGCACCATCCCGACCTGGCGCGCGATCCTCACGGCGCCAGTCTGGTGTACGGTCAGATGGCCTTCGCCGAGGCCTGCCTGGGCCAGCGCCGGCGAGCTGGCGCGTACGCCCGCCAGGCGCTCCGGCATCGGCCGTTCCAGTGGCGTGCCGGAGCCTCGTTGTTGGTCGCCGCCGGCATCGTCGACGGTGAAACGGTGCTGCGGGCACTGCATCGCTTCGGACGTGGTGTATGACAGTTGTTCCCGCCCAGTCGAGTCATGGACTGGTCCAGCCATGAGCGAAGGGGCCGTGGTCGTCGCCGTCCTCTCTCACCGCGACCCCGGTCAGCTGCAGCGCCTGGTCGACCGGGTGATCGAGGGCGACCGTACGGTCGTGCTGCTCCATCATGATCCGCGCAGTGGTCCGCACGGGGTGCGTCCCGACGACAGAGTGCTGTCAGTCAGGAACCCACGGCCAGCCCCTTGGGGCGGGCCGGGGCTCGCACGCGCCGTGCTCTCCTGCTGCGCGGAAGCGCAGCGTCTCGTACCCGACCTGCAGTGGTTGTTGATCATCTCCGGTCAGGACTACCCGACGCGCTCCCTTCGCCAGATAGAAGCAGAACTGGACGCGCTCCCCCTCGATGCGACGCTGCGACACCTGGAGGTGGGGGATCCCGCGCTCGACACCCATCCGTGGCAGGCCCGCTGCCGCGCCAGGTACCTGCACCGCTTGCGCCTCCCAATGACGTACCGGTCCGTCCCGTTCCCTCGCAGACCACCCTTCGACAGTTCGACCCGGCTCTTCGTCGGCGACATGTGGGTCAACCTCGGACGCAAAGCGGTGCAGCACGTCCTTGAGCAACGCAAACGCCTCCCGCAGGTGGAACGGTACCTCTCCCGATGCAGCATTCCCGACGAAGCGTTGCTGCCATCGCTCCTGCTGAACGGGTCAGAACACCTGCGGGTGGCAAGCAACAGCCGCCGGTTCATTCGCTGGACAGAAGGAGACCCGCACCCGGCGACTCTGACGCACCACGACCTGCCTGCCGTCAGGGACTCGACTGCCTGGTTCGCTCGGAAGGTCGAACCAGGCACAAGTGCCACGTTGCTCGATCGCTTGGACGAGTTGGCATCGATCAGCGGCTGAGCTAAGCGCGGGTGCTACGGCGCACGAGCGCGTGTACCTCGTCCGCGATCCGGCGTGCCGCGAGTGCACCGCGATCGGCGCGAGGCGCGATGTGCAAGTGCGTGGGGTCGTTGGCGACCGCGTCGAGGACGAAACGCAGCTCGGTTTCGGACTCCGCCAACAGCACCTCGTTCTGCGACGCGAGGTGGCGTGCGAACGCGACCTGATGGTCGTCGACGTGCTCACCCAGGTCGGCCCGCCGCGGTACGACCACCGGCAGCCGGCCCGCCCGCAGGCTGTCGATGATTCCGCCGGGCCCGCCTTGCACGATGATGCCGTCCGCAGCAGCCATCCGGCCGCAGAGCTCTGCGTGTGACAGCACCTCCTCGCTCGGTACATCCACCGGTGGGCGGGAGGTCCCCCGCTGCATCCAGACCTGCACGGCAGGGTTGTCCCAGGCCCACCGCTCCACCCAGTCGACGAGGCGGTCGAACGGATGATGATCGGTGCCGACCGAAACGAGGACCGAAGCAGCGCCGGCCGGCCGGCCGTTCACCACACCGGGCCCACGACGACGGAGCCCGGATAGAGAGCGCGTTGCCGCTCCCACTGGACGAGAAACAGATCGGTGAACGGTCGGCACAGACGCCCGGTGAGAGTCGTACTGTCGATCCGGTCGTAGACCTCGAGGTAGACGGTGCGGATCCGCTTGATCCTCGCGAGGAGGAAGAAGGGCACTGCGATACCCGCTCCGGTCGACATCACGACATCCGGCCGGTAGTCGCGCAACTCCCGCCAGGCCAGTACGGCGTTCTTCGCAAGGTTCGTGAGGTTGCGCGTGGTGGGATGGTGCCCCCAGCCGACAGACTCCTGCGCCAGCACACTGACAGCGTCCGGAGTATCGAACGTGATCCACCGGCGATCTTCGTCCACCCACCAGTCACGCAGCGCGGTGAGTTGTGCCAGGTGCCCACCACTGGAGCAGACGAACAGCACCTTCACGCAGGCAGGATAGATCGACCGCGGGCTGGGCGCGCTCACCGGGCTCACGAAAGTTCGTCGAGACGGCACTCACCGAGCCCTCACCACCGGGATCGCTCCGCCGCCTGCGGACAAGCAGACCCGCCACACGCCGATCGGTGGCGTCCGGTTGACCGAGAAGCATGTGCGAAAGCGTCGACGCGCCACCGTCCTACGATGTGACGCAGAGTGATCGACCGGTGCGATGGGTCGACACACTACGCCGGCGGAGGCATAGATCAGCCGTACGGTCCGCAAGACCCGCGCGAACAGACCATGCCCTGCGCCCCGGGCGCTGCCACGCTTCGCTCGCGGCCACGGGGGGCACGCCGTCCCGTCGTCCGAATGGGGTCCGTGATGCGCCCGACACCTCACCGCCGCCGCGGCCTCACCGCTGCCATCGCCGCGCTGGCTACCGTGGTCGCCACGGTCGTCGTCTCGTTCACCGGTACCTCCGTCGCGGGCGCCGCCGACGGATCCATCGTCTTCGTCGCTGCCGGCAGCACGTCGGGTAACCGCACCGCGCACACAGTGCGGGTCCCGGACGCAGTCCGTGCCGGCGACCTGCTGCTTCTTGCTTTGACCATCAACACCGATTCGTCGATCACCGCACCGACCGGCTGGACGCAGCTGGAAGCCGGGGACACGAAAGGAATGGACAGTCGGCTCTGGAGCCGCCAGGCGACCCCCTCCGACGCCGGGAGCGTGATCACGGCGATCAGCGCGACGATCTCGAAGGGGACCCTGAGCCTCAGCGCGTATCGCAGTTCGGTCGGGCAGGCGACGGTCGCCGCACACGGCCTGACGGTCGCCCCGTCCGCAACGTCGACTCTGACCACGCCGACCATGGCGGTGTCGGCCACCGGATCCTGGCTGGCGGACTTCATAGCCTTCAAGAGCAGTGCCGAGTCAGTCGCAACACTCCCGGCAGGTCTCACCACCCGTAGCACGAGCGCCAACACCGGTGGCGGGCTCGTCGGCATGGCCGTCGCCGACTCGGGCGGCGCTGTCGCAACCGGTAACCGTGGCGGCGCCACCATCTCCATGAGCCCCTCTGTGTCGCGCGGCACTGTGTACTCGGTGATCGTCAAGCCGGGCACGGACGGCGGAGCGACCAACCACGCGCCGAGCGCATCGTTCACCAGTTCGTGCACCGGGCTGGCTTGCACCTTCGACGCGTCGGCATCCTCCGATCCGGATGGTGACAACCTCACGTACTCCTGGGACTTCGGTGACGGATCGACCGGCGACGGTGACATCGCGGCACGGACCTACGGGTCCGCCGGCACGCGCACCGTGACCCTCACCGTCGACGACGGGACTACGACGAGTCGCGCAGCTCGCACTGTGGTTGCCTCCGCATCCGCGAACCGACCTCCGGTCGCGTCGTTCACGAGTTCGTGCAGTGCACTGACCTGCAGCTTCGATGCTTCGGCGTCTTCCGATCCCGACGGCGACCCCCTCGCCTACGCCTGGGACTTCGGTGACGGTGCGAGCGGCAGTGGCGTTACGGCAAGTCGCTCCTATGCCACCTCCGGCACACGCTCGGTGACGCTGAAGGTCAGTGACGGTGCAGCGACCTCAACCGCGACACACACAGTCAGTGCCGCTCCGGTCGTGGTCGGCGGGCCGGGGCACACCCGTTTGGTCTCAGACACGCCGCTGACCAACCAGCCGAAGATCATGACCGGGGAGATCACCGACCTCGCGTACATCGGAGACCGGGTATTCGTCGTCGGCGGGTTCACCTCGATCAGCAACAACACCCCGACCAACAAGACGGCGTACAGTCAGCGCTACCTGGCGTCGTGGAACCGTGTGACCGGTCTTGTGGACCCCAACTTCCGACCGGCCTTCGACGACATCGTCACCGACGTCCAACCGTCACCCGACGGCAGCAAACTCTTCGTTGCCGGACGATTCAACACCGTGAACGGTGTCACCAAGCGAAAGTTCGCCTCGATCAACCCTGTGACAGGTGCGACGATCGCGAACTGGACAGCGAACGCCGACGCCGCGGGTACCGAGCTCGAGGCGACCAACACCCGGGTATTCCTCGGTGGACAGTTCACGAAGATCAACGGCGTGGCGAAGCGTGGCCTTGCGGCTGTCGACGCCACCACCGGCGCGCTCGTCGGCCGGACAGGCGCCGATCCGGCCGGAACGTGGACGGACGACATCAGCGGCGGCATCGGCGTCAACGGTGCGCTCACCGTGCAAGAACTGCTCCTGACACCGGACCAGTCCAGACTGATCGTGGTGCACACCGGGCGGCAGATCAACGGCCAGGATCGCTACGGGGTGGGCGTGATCAACGCTGCGAGCGGTGCGCTGCTTCCGTGGCGGACCCGGCTCTGGGAGGACAACCTCGGTTTCGTCGGCGGTGTACAGCGAGCGTACGGCGGGGCCATGTCGCCGGATGGCGCATCGTTCTACGTCAGCAGCGGTTCGGGCGGCGACCGCCCTCCGATCAACGACACAGTCGTGAAGTTCCCCGTTGCCGGTGACGACTTCGTCGAGCCGCTCTGGGTCTCACGTGCATTCGACAGCGTGTACTCGGTGGCCGCTTCCGAGCGGGCCGTGTACATCGGCGGCCACTTCAGCTGGAGCGAGTCCCAGACCTCGCGTGACCCGTGGCCGGGCCTGGACAACGTCGGTTACGGCACGGGTCAGGGCCTGTCGGGCTACGGGCTGGGCGACGAGGTGCTGCGCCGCGACCACCTCGGCGCACTCGACCCTCAACAGGGCAAGGGCGTGGACTGGAACCCGGGGTCGAACTCGTTCGAGGGCAACGAGGCGATGCTCGTCACACCCTGGGGCGTGGTCACTGGCGGCGACGCGACCACCCAAGGCGGTTACAACGTCGGGCGGATAGCAGTCTTCAACCTGCTGCCCCCGCCTTCGACGACCAACGAGACGACGATCAGCGCGCCGGTCGAGGGACGTGTCGAGGTCGCCGGGGAACCGTTCACGGCAACCGGTACGGCACACGCGGCGAGCGGCGTCAAGCGCGTGCAGGTGCAGATCCGCAACCGTTCGACCAAGCGATACCTGCAGGGCGATCTGACTACCTGGGGCACCACCGCGACCAATCTGCCAGCCACGCTGAGCGCTCCGAACGCAGCGGACTCCGGCTGGTCCCTGGCGCTGACCCTGAGCGGGAATCTCAGCCTCGAGATCTCGGCGCGTACCGTCGCGGTGAACGGCAGCAAGGACACGACCAAGGATGTGAACAAGTTCGAGACCTTCAGCACGACCGACAAGACGCCCACCGCGACGATCACCGGGCCGACCGGGGTGGTACCGTCGACGACCTTCACGATCACGGGGACTGCGACGGACGACTACGGCATCAGGTCGATCGGATACGTCCTCAAGGACTCGCAGAACCGATTTGTGCAAGATGACGGCAGCGTCTCCGCCACCTACAACGCCTTCACCATCGCACCCGACGTTCCCGATGCCAGGTCGACGACCTGGTCCACCGAAGTCACCGTCCCCTTCGAAGGCGAATGGATGCTCGCGGTGACGCCGCGGGACACCGCGGGGCAGTCCTCGCTGGACACCTTCAACCGCCGATGGATCGTGAGCAGCACGAGCGTCGCACCATCGGTGACCATCCTGACCCCGGTGATCATGAACCCGCCGGCTACTGCAACGCCTGTCACCGTCGCGCCCGGCTCCCGCTTGACGTTCACCGGCACCGCGACCGATGACGAGGACCTCGCGGTCGTCGAGATCCAGCTGCGCAACACCTCGACCGGCGAAGCGGTCGCCTCCGATGGCACGTGGCGCGTGCAGAACCCGGGTTGGTACCGCGTCACGCCATTGAACCTAACTGCCAAGACCACGACCTGGTCGTACTCGACTCCCTTCAACTTGACACCCGGCGCATACACGTTCACGGTGCGGGCGTCCGACGACGTCGGTCTGACCACGGCTTCCGCCAACCAGGGCCGGCTGAGCGTCAACGCTCAGATCCCCGGCGACAGCCCACCAGACACGACTCTGGATGTCACCGGAACGGTCTCCGGACTGCAGTCGCTCGCCCTCGCCCTGACCGGAACCGCGAACGACGACCTCGGGGTCGCGAGCGTGAAGCTGGCGCTGCGGGACAACAACACGAACCGGTACCTGCAGGAGGACGGCACGTTGGGAGCATCGTTCGCGACTCTCCCGACCACTCTCGCGAGCCCGGGCGCTACGAATACCACCTGGACATTCGCGCGCACGCTGCCGACCGAGGGCGACTGGCGCGTGACAGCGTACGCCTACGACACCGCCGGCCAGCAAGATCCGTCCACGACCGGCGCAACGGCGGCGTACCCGATCTACCCGGGCGACCAGGCGCCGGTGGTCGTCGACGATCTGCACTCGCCGACCACGGGCACCATCTTCACCGACGGGCGGATCATCGTCTCGGGACGAGTCGAGGACGACCGGCAGATCGCCGGCGCGCAAGTCGCGATCGTAAACGATCTGGGGCAGTACCTCGGCTCGTCCGGAACGTTCGCCGGCACCGCAGAGAGCTGGCGTGCCGCATTCCTCAACTCTCCAGGGTCGCCCGGCTCCAACTACTCGTACACCACACCCGTGCTGCCGGCAGGCACATACACCGTACGCGTCCGGGGTGTCGACAACCACGCCTTCATGACGACACCGACGGTCGACGCCACCGTGACAGTACAGGTACCGGCGAGCCAGCCGCCGGTAGCTGCCTTCAGCGTCACCTGCGGAGTGCCGCCGAACCGGTCGAACACCTGCTCCTTCGATGCACGTGGCACGACTGACGAGAACCCGTCCGCCCTCACCTACGCCTGGGACCTCGGTAACGGCGTCGGTACCGGAGCAGTGCTCAACCGCACGTACACGGCTGCGGGCACGTACACGGTCATCCTCACGGCCAGGGACGAGTGGGGCAACATCGGCACCGTCACTCACCCTGTGACGATCACCGAGCCTAGCGACAACGCGGCTCCGAGCGGGCTCGCGATCGACCAACCAGCCTGCAGTGCGCTCAGCTGCAGTGTCGTCGCCAGGTTCCGCGACAACGTCGGTGACTCGGCGACGAGAGTCTGGTCTTGGGGCGATGGGACCGCGGACACGGCGTCGACCGGAACCGTCACGAGTGCCGGTGACCAACTCGTCGTCACGAGCCATACCTTCGCTGGACCCGGGACCTACAACGTCGCCATCACCGTGGCCGACGGCTGGGGCAGGACCAACACCGTGACTCGGAGCATCACAGTTGGCGCCGGGTAGGTGCGTGTCGTCCTGCACGTCCGCCCGAGCGCACCCAGGGAGTTCGAGCGGGCCCGGAATAGCGACCGCTGCGGCGCCTCACGCAAGAGCTGTCGGCTTGGCGAACATCGCGATGATGTTGGAATACCGCGCCGTGAGATGCCCCATTGATGCTCGCGCAACTAGTTGCAGTCCAAGGTCGGCGGCTCGCGCGAACCGTCCGAAGAACTCAATATGTGAATTGTCTCCGAAGATGGACACCGTCTCCAGTTCGTGGCTCGCAGCCCACCTCTGCAGCCCACTCAGTGACACGACCGGGTCGTAGACCACTGGGTAGGGACCGTGCCCTGGAGTACCTGCAAGCTTCCTTCTCCGAACTACTCGCTTGTACAACACGTGCATCCGATGGGGGGTGTAGCGCGCGAGAAATGCGTATACGGAGTCCCGGTCGGGAATCTTGATGACCAGAAGGCCCCCAGGGCGCAACGCTTCGTACATGCGATCCAGGGCTTGCTCCGCGCCATCGATGTGTTCGAGCGCGTATGCGCTGTGCACCACGTCATACGACTCGACAGGTAGGTCTGCGGATCGAAGGTCGGCGCAGACCGCTTCGGCCAGGTCACCGATAAGGTCCATACGCCTTCGCAACGCTTCCGCGTCGTTGTCGACACCGGTGAGCCGGTACTCGACTCCGGGCAAGCGCCAGGTCCACATTCGACCGCATCCCGCATCGAGGATCTCCAACGGCTTGCTGAGGTCGAAATGTTCGCGGAGCAGAGCAGTCAACTCGTCGTCGGCCGTTCGCCCCCGACACAACACAGGGAGCTCGGCCGGGTTCACGCTCGGCATGCCCGTAGCGTAGGCCCCCACTTGGCGCGTTGCGTCAGATCAACCGAACTGGCGATGCAAGATCAACAGTAGTGTAGCGAGTCGCCCTGTGTCGGTTCGAACGAGGCAACTCCGGTGCGCGGTCATTCCTGTACCGAGCGTGAGGCACGCTTCGCTCGTCCGGGTCGACCGGGTCAGCCCTTCGGCCATATTGTCGCGACGCGCATGGCCCAGGTGAGCAGTCCAGGGCAGCATCGTCGCGACCGCAGGACGGCCTGCGGCCTCGACCCGACGGGGGATCATGCTGGTGCGCGCTGGACGTTCTGTTGTCGTCGTTCTCTCGCTGATCGCAGGGCTCCTCAGCATCGGGATGTTGCAGCCCGCGGAAGCCGCGGCGAGCAGCACCGTCCAGGACCGCGTTGTCAGTCCGACCCCGGCTGCGTGGACCCCGCGTGTCAACGACGGCCGGGTCGAATCGGTCGTTCAAGTGGGTGACACCGTCGTGATCGGCGGCAGTTTCAGCTCGATCAGCAACAGCAACGGCAGCGGCACACTGACCCGTCGCTTTGTGGCAGCGATGGACGCGACCACCGGTGCCATCAGCACCACGTTCGCCCCGACGCTCAACGGCACCGTCAACAAGCTCCTCCCGGGTCCGATCGCGGGCACCGTCCTGGCCGCAGGCGCGTTCAGCACCGTCAACGGAACGGCGCGACGCGGAGTCGCCTTGCTCAACCTGAGCAACGGCTCAGTGGTCCCGAGCTTCAACACCGCCTCGATGAACGGCAACGTCAACGACATGGCGGTCCACGGGGATCGGCTCTACATCGGCGGCACTTTCACGAACGTCGGGGGCAAGACCCATTCCCGGTTGGCCTCGCTCGACTTGCGCACCGGCGCAGTAGACCCGTTCGTGGGGAACCAGTTCAGCGTAAACCACAATTGGTACGAGGGTTGCACCGGCTGCGCGCGTGGCGCCGTGCAGGTGAAGAACCTCGCCGTATCCGCTGACGGATCTACCCTGATCGCCACCGGAAACTTCAAGTTGGTCGACGGCTACACCCGTGATCAGATCGTGAACATAGACCTGACAGGGGTCACGTCCCGCGTGCGCGCCGACTGGAACTCCAACGCATACACCGCACGCTGCTATGACTGGGCGTTCGACACGTACATGCGGGGCCTTGCGATGTCCCCGGACGGCTCCTACTTCGTCGTAGCCACGACCGGCGGCTCCAACGGTGGGCGTCCCGGCGGCACGCACTGTGATACCGCGGCACGCTTCGCCACTTCGGACCGCGGTCAGGACGTGCAGCCGACCTGGTCACAGTACGCGGGTGGTGACACATTCACAGCGGTCGAGGTTGCTGGCGCGGCCATCTACACCGGTGGCCACATGCGGTGGCTCAACAACGACTTCGGCAGCGACCATGCAGCCGCCGGTGCAGTGCCGCGGGCCGGCCTTGCCGCGCTCGATCCGCTGACAGGCTCCCCGCTCGCCTGGAATCCTGGCCGCAACCCACGCGGCTATGGGGTGACGGCGCTCTATGCGACGCCCGCCGGCCTTTGGCTCGGGGCCGACACGGACTACATCGGCAACCGCCGCTACCTTCGGCCGAAGCTCGCATTCTTCCCGCTCGCGGGTGGCTCGGCGCTGCCCGCAGGCCAGGCGATGGACCTGCCGTCCAATGTGTACCTCGGCGGCACGCTGGGCGGATCGGTCGACTCGAAGGTGCTTTACCGCGTCGACGCCGGCGGAGAGATGCTGGGCGCGATCGACGACGGCCCCGACTGGAGCGCGGACGACGGAACGTATCGCTCCGGCGGGAGCTCGGCGGGTTGGGACGGAACCATCCCAGTTGACGCGTCCGTTCCGGCCAGCACCCCTCGTGCTGTCTTCAACTCCGAGCTGTGGGGCGCCCAGAACTGGCAGTTCCCGGTGCCCGCCGGGGAGCAGGTCACGGTCCGGTTGTACTTCGCCAACCGCTACTCCGGAACGTCCGCTGTCGGCCAACGTGTCTTCGACGTGTCGATCGAGGGTGCCACCGCACTGAAGAACTACGACATCGTCGCCGACGTCGGCGACCAGCGCGGCACCATGAAATCCTTCACCATCACCAGTGACGGCGTGATCGACATCGCCCTTTCCAACGTCGTGGAGAACCCGCTCGTCAACGCGATCGAGATCGTGAAGGCTGGCGACGCACCCGCACCGCGGCCCGGCACGCTGTCGCGGCGCTGGTTCGACGGCACAACAGCGTCATCGGACACCCCGATCAGCAGTAGCGGTATCGACTGGGCAAAGGTCAGGGGCGCGGTGCAGATCGATGGCACCTTGTTCTACGGCGCCACCGACGGCAACCTCCATCAGGTCTCTTTCGACGGCCACGCCTTCGGCACCCCGCAGACCCTGGATCCGTACCACGATCCCGCATGGTGCGACGTCGCAACCGGCTCGGGTGACACCTACTGCGGCGCCGATCCGAACCTGACGATCTCGAATGTCTCGGCGATGGCCTACCAGAACGGTCGGCTCTACTACACCCTCCTGGGCAAGAGCGGCCTCTACTACCGCCTGTTCAGTCCCGACAGCGGAATCATCGGGGCGAGCCAGTTCCAGGTCGCGGCCACTCTCCCGCTCGGATCGCCCGCACTGTTGATCTCTGATGACTCGCTCTATTTCGCCGATCGCGGTACCGGAACGCTCTCCCGCATCGCATTCACCGAGACCGGCACAAGCGGATCGGCGAGCGTCGTGAGCGGCCCGGATGTGGACGGACATGACTGGCGCGCCCGCGCCGTCTTCATGGCTCCGGGGCCGGACGGACCGCAACCTCCCAAGCCGCCGAACGCGTCGTTCACCGCATCCTGCGACCAGATGACGTGCACGTTCGACGGTTCTGCCTCGGTCGACCCGGACGGCGAGATCGTCTCGTACCTCTGGTCGTTCGGTGACGGGCGGACGGAGGTCGGGACGGGGATGCCCGGCACAGTGACGTACGCCTACGTCAACCCGGCGTCCTACACCGTGACGCTCAGCGTCACCGACGATTCCGGGCTCACCAACACTGCACAACGAACCGTCAGCGCTTCCGCCGCCGGCCCTGCGGCGATCTTCACATCGGACTGCACGGAACTCGCATGCTCGTTCGACGGCTCCGGATCGACCAGCGGTGCGCCCGGTGCCCTGGCCTACGCCTGGGACTTCGGCGACGGCGGCACCGGCTCCGGTGCGCGGCCCCAGCATGCCTACGAAGAACCCGGCACGTACCCGGTGAAGCTGACGATCACCGACTCACTGGCCCGGGCCGCGACAGTCACGCACCAGGTGACGGTGAGCACCGCGGCGCCGGTGACGCCGATCGGGTTCGTGTCGTCGGTGGGGGCGAATGCGAACGTGACGGGTGCTCAGGTTGTGGTTCCGGATGCGACGCGTTCCGGTGATGGGTTGTTGGCGGTGTTGTCGTTGAACACTGACGCCACTGTCACGACACCGTCGGGGTGGGCGCTGGAGTCGAGCGGGCGGAACAACGGACTGTTCAGCCACGTCTACCGCCGTACCGCGACAAGTGTCGATGCCGGCTCGAGCGTGCGTTTCGCGTTCAGCAAGCGGGCCAAGGCAGCGTTGGACGTGGCTGTCTATCGAGGGGTCGCTGATGGTGATTTCGTGACGGCGACCGGGGCGTTCTACGGTGCGGGCACCGCCCGGCAAGCGCCGGCAGCGGACATCGCCGTCGATGGGTCGTGGGTGGTCTCCTGGTGGACCGACAAGGGTCCGGGCAGCACCACCGGGTGGAACGCGCCGGGCTCGGTGACGGTACGCGCCAGTTCGTTCGGGACCGGCGGCGGGGCGTTGTCCTCGCTGCTGGCCGACTCCGCCGGCCCGGTTGCGACCGGGAGCTATCCGGCTCGTACTGCTACCCGCAACGCCAGCGGCAACAAGGCCGATGCCTGGACGCTCGTGCTCGCCCCGGCCAGCACCGGGGCGCCGGCGCCGGCGCTACCCGTGGCGGCGTTCGACGCGGACTGCGACCAGCTCACCTGCACCTTCGACGCACGCGCCAGCAGCAGCGGGGCACCGGGGGCGTTGCAGTACGAGTGGGACTTCGGTGACGGCGCGGTCGGCGATGCAGTGCGCCCGTCCCACACCTACCGTGCCGCAGGCAGCTACGCAGTGACCTTGACGGTCACCGACTCCCTGGACCGAGCGGCCCGGATCACCAAGCAGGTCAGCGCCAGCGCGCCCGCCCCGGTCGGGGACGTGAGCTTCGTTGCCAGCACCGGCGCGAACGGGAACATGAACACCGCCCGGCTCACCATCCCGGCCACGGTCAAGGGCGGTGACGGGCTGGTGCTGCTGCTCGCGATGAACTCGACCGCCACCACCCCCACCACCCCGAGCGGCTGGACCCTGGCCGATCATGCGACCACCAGAGGCATGAGCAGCTACGTCTACACCAGAACCGCCACCGGCACCGACGCCGGCAGCGCGTTGACCGTGCCCTACACCGGCGGCTACGCCAAGACCGCCATCGACCTGCTCGCCTACCGCGGCGTGAGCACTGGAGCGTTCCTCACCAGCGCGAACACCACCTACAACAGCTCCGGCACGACCCGGCAGGCCCCGGCCACCCCCATCACCACGGCAGGCACCTGGGTGATCTCCTGGTGGACCGACAAGTCCGCCGCCACCACCACCTCCTGGACCCTGCCCAGCACGTTGACCAAGCGCAACGACTCCTACGGCAGCGGCGGCGGCGCCATCAGCACCGCCATCGCCGACACCGGCGCACCCCTCACCACCGGCACCTACCCCGCCCGCAGCGCCACCAGCAACAACCCCGCCGGCAACGCCGTCGCCTGGACCCTCGGCATCACACCTGCGTGAGAGACGCTGGATACGGAGTACGGCCGTTGTCAGTGACCACCATTCGCCAACAACGGGCTTACATGGCCGCAACTGGTTTTCGCCGTCCGGGATCCGACTGTTGATCTTGCTCGTCGGTTGACGGCGTTGACCGTCCTGATGCGTTTCCGCGAACCGCTCAAGAGTGTTTTCCTCGCGCGGCTGGGCTGCTACGCGGACACGATCTACCTGTTGCACGTCTTTGGTGCCGCGGGAATGCGGATCCTGTTGTCCAAGCTCGGCATCGAGGAACCTGTTGTTGTCTTCGTCGCGTGTATGTTCGCGGCGCTCGGACTTCCCATTGTCTTCGAACAGCGTCTCGGCGGGGTCAGATGGATCAGCTGGGCCTTCCTCGGACAAAAGCCGCGTGCCGCGCGTCGGCCGACCGCCGACGCCATCTGACGCGGGGCGCAGCGACGATGGCCAGGTCGGGAGGCGCCTGCCCGCGTCGCGGTGCGCGCCGTCCCTCGCGCTCCGAGTTGCCCGCCCCGCGATCCCCTCAGCCGCGTGCCGCAGCCTGTTGTGGGGAAGCTGCGGCGAGCTGGCCGCAGGCACCGTCGATCTCGCGTCCACGGGTATCCCGGACCGTGACAGCGATGCCGCCGGCTTCGAGCCGGCGCACGAACTCGCGTTCGTCCTGCGGACGAGAGGCTGTCCACTTCGACCCTGGAGTCGGGTTCAGCGGGATCAGGTTCACGTGCACGAGCTTGCCGCGCAGCCGCTTCGCCAGCAGGTCTGCGCGCCACGCCTGGTCGTTGACGTCCTTGATCAGCGCGTACTCGATGGACACCCGTCGCCGGGTACGCGCGGCGTACTCCCAGGCGGCGTCGAGCACCTCGTCGACCCGCCAACGGTTGTTGACCGGTACGAGGGTGTCGCGCAGCTCGTCGTCGGGCGCGTGCAGCGACACCGCCAGCGTGACCGGTAGCCCCTCCTGCGCCAGCTCGCGGATCCGCGGGGCCAGCCCGACCGTGGAGACCGTGACGCCGCGCGCCGACATGCCGAGCCCGGACGGCAACGGCTCGGTCAGGCGACGTACGGCCGCGACCATCGCACGGTAGTTCGCCATCGGTTCGCCCATGCCCATGAACACGACGTTGGAGACCCTTCCCGGACCGCCGGGTACCTCACCGGCGGCGAGCTCCCGAGCGCCCGCGACGACCTGCTCGACGATCTCGGCCGTCGACAGGTTGCGCGTCAGGCCCGCCTGCCCGGTCGCGCAGAACGGGCAATTCATGCCGCAGCCCGCCTGGCTCGAGATGCACATGGTCACGCGGTCCGGGTAGCGCATCAGCACGCTCTCCACCAGCGCTCCGTCGAACAGCCGCCACAGCGTCTTGCGGGTCGTCCCTCCGTCCGCGGTGAGTTCGCGCACCGCTGTCAGCAGCTGCGGGGTGAGCGCGGCCGCTAGACCAGCTCGCTCCCGCACGGGAACGTCGGTCCAACGCTGTGGGTCGGGCTCGAGGCGGGCGAAGTAGTGCCGGGCGACCTGCTCGGCACGGTAGGCCGGGAAACCCGCCTCCGCGACGACGGCACGCCGTTGTGCGGGCGTCAGATCTGCGACGTGCCGCGGCGGCTTGCCGCGGCGCGGCGCCTCGAACGTCAACTCCCCCGGACGTGGGCGGCGCGGCGCCTCGAGATCGATGGCCATGACTCCCGATTCTCCCACGGCCTCTCACCGTGCTGTGCCGGCCCGAGTTCCGGTCGGGGACGCGCGGCGCCGCCTCACGACCCGAGGAACAAGGTGAACAGCGCCCACGAGACAAACGCGTTGGGCAGCAACGAGTCCAGCCGGTCCATGAACCCGCCGTGACCGGGCAGGATGGTCCCCAGGTCCTTCACGCCGAGGTCGCGCTTCAGCGCCGACTCCGCGAAGTCGCCGAACGTGGCCGTGACGGTCAGCACGAGCCCGCTGACCAGCCCCTGCCACCACGGCGCGTCCAGCAGGTAGACGAACAGCAACACGCCGGCGGCGGCCTGCAGCACCAGCGAACCGGCGAGGCCCTCCCATGACTTCTTCGGCGAGATCCGCGGCAGGATCGCGTGCCGCCCGGCGAGCACCCCGGCGGCGTACCCGCCGATGTCGCTGCAGATCGTGAGGATGATGAAGGCCAGGACCCGCCAGTGCCCGTCACCCGCCGCGAGGGTCAGGCCGACGAAACCGCCCATCAGCCCGGTGTACGACAGGACGAACGCGGTGGTGGCCACGTCGCTCGTGTACCCCTCGGTCGGGCCGGCCAGCCGTACGGCCATCGCGAGCAGGACCGTCACCGCGAACGCCGCCGCCATCGGCACGATGCCGTAGAAGTATGCGAGCAGCACCAGCGCCGGGGTTCCGATCGCCAGCGGCCACCGGACCAGGCGCACGCCGCATGCCGCGAACGCCTGCTCGAGCTCGTAGCAGCCGATCAGCAGCGCGAGCGCGACGATGATCGTGAACAGCCACGGCAGGTACAGCATCGGCAGCAGCACCAGCCCGACGCCGAGCAGGACCCCGACCGCGATCGCGGACCACAGGTTCCGCCCGGCACGTCCGTGCCTGCCCGTACCGGTGTCAGCGACAGGCTCGTCCACGATGGCGTCGGTGCGAGGCGGGCAGCGAGGTCAGACCTCGAGCAGCTCGGCTTCCTTGGCCTTGAGCAGCTCGTCGATCCCTGCGACGTACTTGTCGGTGACGTCCTGCAGCGCCTTCTCCGCCCGCCGTACGTCGTCCTCCCCCGCCTCGCCGTCCTTGGCCAGCTTGTCGAGCGTGTCCTTGGCGTGCCGGCGGATGTTGCGGATCGCGACCCGCGCCTCCTCGGCCTTGTGCCGCGCGACCTTGATGTAGTCCTTGCGCCGCTCCTCGGTGAGCTGCGGGAACGACACCCGGATGACGTGCCCGTCGTTGGTCGGGTTGACCCCGAGGTCGGAGTCGCGGATGGCCTTCTCGATGCCGGCCATCGAGCTGCGGTCGTACGGCGAGATGACCACGAGCCGTGCGTCCTGCACCTGGAAGCCGGCCATCTGGGTCACCGGGGTGGGCGTGCCGTAGTAGTCCGCCGTGATCTTCGCGAACATCGCCGCCGTGGCGCGGCCCGCGCGGATGGTGGCGAAGTCCTCCTTCGCGACCACGACCGCCTTGTCCATCTTCTCCTCGGCTTCGAGCAGCGTGTCGTCGATCAACTGTGGCTCCTCGGCAACGACGGATCGGGCAGACCTTCGGCACGAGCCTACCCACCTACGCGAAAGTGCAGACGATCAGTCTGTTCCATCACCGCTACCGAAGCCGTCGCTGCCTCGCGCCGTCGTGACCGATCATGGTCTCGACTACGCTCGACCAACGGACGGGTGCGTCCGCTTTCGACTCAGACCTTCCTGAGTCTCGACCAGGCTCGGCCGACCGCTGATTGCGTCCGCTCTTTCGGAGCACCTTTCGTTACGGTCGTTCCCACTACGTTCGACCGACGCGGGGGTCATTCAGCGCGGGTGAGGCGATGCGTTCACCCCCGGAGTGCCGGGCGGTCAGGAGATGAGAGTGCCGATCCGCTCACCACGTACCGCACGCGCGATGTTGCCCTCACGCAGCAGGTTGAACACGACGATCGGCAGGCTGTTGTCACGGCACAGGCTGATCGCCGTCGCGTCCGCGACCTTCAGGTCACGGGCCAGCACGTCGTCGTGCGTCAGCGTCTCGAACCGCGTCGCCGCCGGATTGGTGCGTGGGTCGTCGCTGTAGACCCCGTCGACCCCCTTGGCCATCAGCACGACCTGCGCGGTCGTCTCGAGCGCCCGCTGCGCGGCGGTGGTGTCGGTCGAGAAGTACGGCGCACCCAGCCCCGCGCCGAAGATGACGACGCGGCCCTTCTCGAGGTGCCGCATGGCACGCCGTGGGATGTACGGCTCGGCGACCTGACCCATCGTGATCGCCGTCTGCACGCGGGTCTCGACACCCTGCTTCTCCAGGAAATCCTGCAGCGCCAGGCAGTTCATGACGGTGCCGAGCATGCCCATGTAATCGGAGCGAGCCCGGTCCATCCCGTGGTGGGAGAGCTCGGCGCCGCGGAAGAAGTTCCCCCCGCCGATCACCACACCCACCTGGGTGCCGCCGCGGACCACCTCGCCGATCTGCCGCGCGATCGCCTTGACCACCTCGGGGTCGATGCCCATGCCCGCGCCGCCGGCGAACGCCTCACCGGAGAGCTTGAGCAGCACCCGCCGGTAGCCGCCCTCGGGCACGCCGGGCCAGGTGTCCAGCGTGCCCTCGAGGGACGGTTGCACCACGACGGGTGGGTGCCCGGTCGTCACGACCGTCGGGCGGGTCAGCTCCACGAAGGCCTCCTCGTCCGTACCCATCGCGTAGCGAGCAGTGTGGCAGGTGCGGGCCTCAGGCGCCCACCTCGAACCGGGCGAACCCGGTCACCGTGGTGCCGGCCTCGTCGAGCAGCGCCTTGACCGACTTCTTGGAGTCCTGCACCGACGGCTGCTCGAGCAGCACGTGCTCCTTGAAGTACCCGCCCAGCCGACCCTCGACGATCTTGGGCAGCGCCGCCTCCGGCTTGCCCTCCTCGCGGGCCGTCGCCTCGGCGATCCGGCGCTCGTTCGCCACCACGTCGGCCGGCACCTCGTCGCGGGTGACGTACTGCGCCTTGAGCGCCGCGACCTGCATCGCGGCGGCACGCGCCGCCTGCTCGTCGCCCTCGTACGCCAGCAGCACGCCGACCTGTGGCGGCAGATCCCGCGAACGCCGGTGCAGATAGCTGGTCGTGACGCCGTCGAGTGTCGCCACGCGCCCGAGCTCGATCTTCTCGCCGATCACCGCCGAGAGCGCTTCGGTCTCCTGCGCGACGGTCTTGCCCGAGGGCAGCACCGCCGCCGCCAGGGTCGCGCTGTCCTCCGGACGTACCTCGGCGGCCAGCTCCACGATGGCGTCGGCGAGCGCGATGAAGTCGGCGTTCTTGGCGACGAAGTCGGTCTCGGCGTTCAGCTCGACGAGCACGCCCGGAGCGGCGGCGACCAGCCCGTTCGTCGCCTCCCGCTCCGCGCCGCGCTTGGCGGCCTTGGCCGCTCCCGAGATGCGCAGCACCTCGACCGCCTGGTCGAGGTCCCCCTCCGCTTCGGTCAGAGCCTTCTTGCACTCCATGAACCCCGCTCCGGTGAGGTCGCGGAGCTTCTTGACGTCCGCAGCGCTGATGTCAGCCACTGGTTCTCCTTCGTACAGCGCCCGATCGGACGCGCTCGATCTCGGAACGGCGTGCGCAGCGGGGTGCCCGCCGCAGCAGCCGGTTACGCGCTGGGCGCCTCGTCGCTCGCCGGCGCGGAAGCGGCGTCGGCCGGCTGGTCGCCTGCCGCAGCCGGCTCACTCGCCGCTGCCGGCTCACTCGGTGTCGCGGTCGTCGCGTCGGCCTGCGGGGTCGTGTCCGCGGGCTCGGCGTCGGCGGCCGGTGCGGACTGGCCGGTCTCGCTGGTGGCGAGCAGTTCGGCTTCCCACTCGGCGAGCGGCTCATCGCCCGCGAGGGCGCCGTCGGCCGCCTCCCCGCGACCGGCGCGGGTCATCAGACCCTCGGCGACCGCGTCGGCCACCACGCGGGTCAGCAGGGCGACAGCACGGATCGCGTCGTCGTTGCCGGGGATCGGGTAGTCGACCTCGTCGGGGTCGCAGTTCGTGTCGAGGATCGCGATGACCGGGATGCCCAGCTTGCGGGCCTCACCGACCGCGATGTGCTCCTTCTTGGTGTCGACGACCCACACCGCGCTCGGCACCTTGGCCATGTCGCGGATGCCGCCGAGCGTCCGGGCGAGCTTGTCCTTCTCCCGCTCCAGGACGAGCAGTTCCTTCTTGGTCATGCCTGAGCCCGCGACGTCGGTGAAGTCGATCTCCTCGAGCTCCTTGAGCCGCTGCAGCCGCTTGTGCACGGTGCCGAAGTTGGTGAGCATCCCGCCCAGCCAGCGCTGGGTCACGAACGGCATGCCGACCCGGGTCGCCTGCTGAGCGACCGGCTCCTGCGCCTGCTTCTTGGTCCCGACGAACAGCACCGTCCCGCCGTGACCGACCGTCTGCTTGACGAACTCGTACGCACGGTCGATGTAGGTCAACGACTGCTGCAGGTCGATGATGTAGATGCCGTTGCGCTCGTTGAAGATGTAGCGCTTCATCTTCGGGTTCCACCGACGGGTCTGGTGCCCGAAGTGCACGCCGCTCTCCAGCAGCTGCTTCATGGTGACGACGGCCATGCCGCTCGCTCCTTCGCACGTCACGCACGGCGGACCGTACGCGACGCCCTTCACTCGGTTCCTGCCGCGCGCCGGTCGGCGCTCGGCCCTGATGACCGACAGGTGCCGGACCCCGAAGGGACCGACCAGCACCCGCCGAACCCTTGAGGAGCGGTTCGGGGACGGTCATGCGATGTCGACCCGCGCACAGCGGGACGCACGGGCATCTTACGCGTACGCGGCGGTGCCGCCGAATCGCCCGACGGCCCCGCGTTGTTGATCAAGGAGAAGGTGACGTTTTCGATCTTGGTTCGATGATCGGAAACGTCACCTTCTCCTTGATCAACGAGGGGCAGTGGGGTTTCCACAGCGGCGGTGGTCGTTCGCTGGTCCACAGGTCCGCGGCTGGACCGGGCGGGCGGCGCTCGGGCCGGGGCAGGGTCCACCCATGCCTTCTGCCACGCTCGTACTGCTCGGAGCCGCCGGTCTGATGGGTGGACTGACCGGGCTCACCGCGATCGCCAGCGCTCCCGGGTCCACCCCGACCGCGGCCGCCCCGTCCGCCGCCGCGTACCGCGGCCCTGTCCACGCGATGGCCGCCCCGCCCGCCGCGGCGTACGGCGGCCCTGTCCACGCCATCGCCGGCACCGCGCCCGGCGCACCGGCAGCGGCCCGTCCGTCACGCAGCGGTGCCACCCGCACCGCGGCGACCTGGCGCTGGCCGTTGCGCGGCACGCCGCGGGTCGTACGTGGGTTCGAGCCCCCGCCACAGCGCTGGCTGCCCGGCCACCGCGGCGTCGACCTGGCGGCCATACCCGGCGACGCCGTCGTCGCCGCGGGTGCCGGGACGGTCACCTTCGCCGGCCCGCTCGCCGGACGCGGCGTGGTCACGGTGACCCACGGCGAGCTGCGTACGACGTACGAACCGGTGACCGCGACGGTGCACGTCGGTGAGCGGGTGGACGCCGGCGAGCAGATCGGCACGCTCGCCTCCGGTGCCAGCCACTGCGGTGGCTACCCCAGCTGCCTGCACTGGGGACTGCTGCGCGGGCAGACCTACCTGGACCCGCTCGCGCTGCTCGGGCTCACCCACCCGATCCTGCTGCCCATCCCCCGCTGACCACGGGTGCGCGTACGCGCCTGCGCGGCGTGAAAGGACCTGTGGCGGGCGCAGTCCCGCTATACCGGCGCCGCACCCGCCAACGAACCTGGCGGGGCGATGAGTGGGGCTCAGCCGTCGGGCGCGTCGGAGAGCTTGGCGCGCAGTTGGAGCACCGCCTTGGTGTGCATCTGGCAGATCCGGGACTCGGTCACGCCGAGCACCTTGCCGATCTCCGCCAGGGTCAGGCCCTCGTAGTAGTACAGCGTTACGACGATCTTCTCCCGCTCCGGGAGCGTGTTGATGGCACGCGCGAGCAGGTACTTGGTCTCCTCGGTCTCGAACAGCGCGACCGGGTCGTCGGCCTTCGTGTCCTCGAGCGTGTCGCCGAGCGTGACCTTGTCGCCCTTCTCACCGCCCGCGTGCAACAACTCGTCCAGGGCGATGACGTTGACGAACGACACCTGGCTGAAGATGGCGTGCAGGTCCTCGAGCGCGATCTCCATCTCGGCCGCGACCTCGGCCTCGGTCGGGGTGCGCTGCAGCCGGCCCTCGAGCGCCTGGTACGCCTTCTCGACCTCCCGCGCCTTGGAGCGCACCGAACGCGGGATCCAGTCGATGCTGCGCAGCTCGTCGATGATCGCGCCGCGGATGCGGTTGATCGCGTACGTCTCGAACTTGATCGCGCGCTCCAGGTCGTACTTCTCGATCGCGTCGATGAGCCCGAAGATGCCGTACGAGACGAGGTCGCTCTGCTCGATGTTCGGCGGCAGGCCGACGCCGACCCGGCCGGCGACGTACTTCACCAGCGGCGAGTAGTGCAGGATCAGCCGCTCGCGCAGCGCAGGGTCGGCCGTCTGCTTGAAGCGCTCCCAGACCGCCCGCAGCTCCGCCTCGCTGTCGGCGCGAGCACGCTCGCGCTCCTCCTCGGTGGGCGTGAGATCCATGGAGTCGAGGGCCTCGAAGTCGAGCTCGGTCATCCCGTCGTCAGTCCCCTCCCGCGCCCGCGGCTTCGGCTCGTCCTGGTCAGGCACGTGGGTGCGCCTGCTCATAGGCTGACCTCAACCGCTCGACGCTGACGTGCGTGTAGACCTGTGTCGTCGCGAGCGTAGCGTGCCCCAGCAGCTCCTGGACGGTACGCAGGTCCGCGCCACCCTCCAGCAGGTGCGTCGCCGCGGAGTGGCGCAGCCCGTGCGGACCGATATCCGGGGCGTCCGGGACGTGCCGTAGCAGCCGGTGCAGGACGCTCCGCACCGTCCGTACGTCGACCCGGCCACCACGCGCGCCGAGGAACAGCGCCGCCCCGCTGCGCGCCGTGACGAGCGGCGGACGGCCGTGCGCGAGCCAGAGGTCGACCGCCCGGCCCGCGGGGATGCCGTACGGCACGGTGCGCTCCTTGGCGCCCTTGCCCAGCACGCGCACCGTACGGCGGCCCTCGTCGAGCGAGCCGACGTCGAGCCCCGCGAGCTCGGAGACCCGGATCCCGGTCGCGTACAACAGCTCGAGCATCGCCCGGTCGCGCAACCCGAGCGGGCTCGCGTCGTCGGCGGCCAGGGCCGCGACGTCCATGAGCGCATCGACCGCGCCGCGGTCCAGCACCGCGGGCAGCTCCCGGGCCACCCGGGGCGCCGCCAGGCGCTGGCCGTTGTCGGCCGTGGTGAGCCCCCGACGGTGTGCCCACGCCGTGAAGGTACGGGCCGCGGCGACCTGCCGGGCCAGCGTCGCGCGCGCCAGCCCGCGCCCGGCCTGCCGGCCGAGCCAGGACCGCAGCAGCGCCAGATCGAGGTCGTCGAGCCCGGTCAGGCCCGCGTCGTGCGCGTACGCGAGCAGCGCGGTGACGTCGCCGACGTACGCGCGGACGGTGTGCGGGCTGCGCCCCCGCTCGTCTGCCAGGTGCCGCGCGAAACCGTCCCTCGCGGACGCGAACGCCGCCGGGAGCGGGTCGGCGGCGGGGGCGGTCGCGGTCACGCCCTCACGTTGCAGGGTGCACACCGACCGGTCAACGTCCCACGCCGCCCGCTGCGCCTGCCCGCAGCCGCTGTGACCCACATCGCCGCTGTGCCCGACGCGCCGCTATGCGTCAGGCGCCGCTGCACCTGGCGCGCCGCTATGCCTGCCGGGCACGGTGCACGACGCGCCAACCGCTGGGATCGCGTCGTACGAACCCTTCCAGCTCGAGCAGCCCGAGCATCGCGAGCGCCGCGCCCTCGGGTACGCCCGCCGTGGTCGCCACCTCGCCGGCCTGCGCCGCGCCGCGCGCGGGCAGCGCGTCGAGCACCCGCCGGCTCTGCTCGTCGAGCCCGTCGAGGGCGGACTGCGGGCCGCGTCGCACCGGGGCGAGGTCGCGCCCGATCTCCCCGACCGCCTCGATCACCTCCTCGGTGCTCGACACCAGCAACGCGCCCCCGCGCAGCGCGCCGTGCACCCCGGCGGACATCGTCGAGGTCACCGGGCCCGGGACCCCCATGACGATCCGGCCGAGCCCCTCGGCCTCACGCGCGGTGGCGAGCGAGCCGCTGCGCAGGGCCGCCTCGACGACGACGGTGCCGCGCGAGAGCGCGGCGATGACCCGGTTGCGGACCAGGAATCGGCCGCGGTACGGCGGCGCGCCAGGGGGCGCCTCGGTCACCAGCAGCCCACTGTCGATCAGCTGCGCGAAGAGCCGCTCGTGCTCGCGCGGGTAGACGATGTCCGCACCGCACGCCAGCACGGCGATGGTGGTGCCGCCCACGGCCATCGCCCCGCGGTGGGCGGCCGCGTCGATGCCGTACGCGCCTCCGGACACCACGGTCCAGCCGGCCTCGGCCAGCCCGGCGCCGAGGTCGGCGGCGACCTCCGTGCCGTACCGGGTGCTCGCCCGCGAGCCGACGACCGAGACCGAGCGCATCGCGGCCAGCCGCAGCGGCGCCGTGCCGCGCAGCCACAGCAGCAGCGGCCGGCGCTCGCCCAGGTCGTCCAGCTGCGTCGGCCAGTCCGCCGTGTCGGGCAGCACGATGCGCGCGTCCAGGTCGCGGGCGGCCGCGAGGTCGTCCGCGACGACGTCCGCGGGATCGCGTCCGGCGGGCAGGCGGGCCCGGTAGACCGCGAGCTCGGCGTCGGCTCCCGCCAGGATCCGTTCGGTCAGGCCGGCCGGACCGTGCACGCGCAGGGCCGCCCCCACGCGCGCGTCGCCGGGCTCGGCGAGGCGCGAGAGCAGCAGTCGCGCGGCCAGTGGGGAGCGGGTCGGGTCGGGGTCGGTCCCGTCCGCCGCCGGAAGGGTCATGCCGCCCACGCGCCCGTCCCGGGGTCGCGGTAGGCCAGTGCGGTCCCGACGTCGGTGAGGGTCGGCGCGTCGCGACCCGCGAGGTCCGCGACGGTCCAGGCGACCCGTGCGACACGGTCCGCGCCACGTGCGGAGAGCAGGCCCCGCGACACGGCCGACTCGATCGGCACCGCGGCCTCGCCGCGCAGCGGGAAGCGGCGCCGCAGCACCGGCCCGGGCACTTCGCCGTTGACCCGGTACGGCGTACCCGCGTACCGGCGCGCGGCCCGCTCGCGCGCCTCCCGTACCCGCGCCGCGACCGCCGCCGTCTCCTCCGCCGACGCGTCGGCGAGTTCGGCGGCGGAGGGCCGGCTCAGTGCGACCCGGACGTCGATGCGGTCCAGCAGCGGGCCGGAGACCCGGCCGAGGTAGCGGCGCCGCTGGGTGGCCGTGCACACGCAGCGGCGCCCGGCCCCCAACCGTCCGGAGTCGTCGTTGCCGCAGGCGCACGGGTTCATCGCGAGGACGAGCTGGAAGCGCGCGGGGTAGCGCACGGTGAACGCCGCTCGCGCGATCACGACGGTGCCGGACTCGAGCGGCTGGCGCAGCGCCTCCATCGCATTCGCGTCGAACTCGGGGGCCTCGTCGAGGAACAGCACCCCGTGGTGCGCGAGGGAGACCTGCCCGATCCGCGGTACGCCGGACCCGCCGCCGACCATCGCCGCGAACGTCGCGGTGTGGTGCGGAGCGACGAACGGCGGGACCCGGATCAGCTCGCCGGCGGTGAGGGTCCCGGCGACGGAGTGGACCGCGGTGACCTCCAGCGCCGCCTGCTCGGCGAGCTGTGGCAGCAGCCCGGGCAGCCGCTCGGCGAGCATCGTCTTGCCAACGCCTGGTGGTCCCACCATGGCGACGTGATGCGCCCCGGCGGCAGCCAGCTCGAGCGCACCGCGCGCCGGCAGCTGGCCACGGACGTCGCGCAGGTCCGGCACCGGCGCGGGCGGCCGCCGTGCCGGGGCGCTGCCCGCGTCGAGCTGCGCCGCGAGCTCGATCTCCGGCGGCGGGTCGTCCCGCAGCTGGGCGGCGAGCCCGGCAAGCGTGTGGAAACCGGCGACCGAGATGTCGCTGACCAGCTCGGCCTCCGCGAGATTGGCCGCCGGCACGACGAGCGAGCGCACGCCGGCGGCGCGTGCCGCGAGTGCCGCGACCAGCACGCCGCGCACCGGGCGGAGCCGGCCGTCGAGTCCCAGCTCGCCCACGAACACGGTTCCGGCAAGAGCGTCCGCCGGCAGCGCACCCTGCGTCGCGGCGATGGCCAGCGCCACGGGCAGGTCGAGCGTGGGACCGCGCTTAGGCAACCAGGCCGGCGACAGCCCGATGGTGATCCGCAGGGTGGGCCAGGGCAGGCCGCTGTTGAGCAGCGCCGAGCGGGACCGGTCCCGCGACTCCCCCACCGCCTTGTCCGCGAGCCCGACGACGCTGAAGCCGACGACCGCCTGGTAGACGTGCGCCTCGACGTCCACCACGTGCCCCTCGACACCCAGCAGCACGACTCCCCGGGTGCGTCCGAGTCCTTCGACAGAGCTCACGCCACGCTCCGCAGGTGCTGCAGGCTGACCGGTCCGCCGCGCGGTACGAGCACGGCGACGACGTCGACCCGTACCCCCGCGGCGTGCTGGTCGTGCTCGTCCAGCCAGCGGTACCCCAGGCGGTAGAGCCGTTGCACCTTCGGCCAGTTCACCGCCTCCAGCGGTGTGCCGTACGCCACGCCGCTGCGCGTCTTGACCTCGCAGACCACGAGGTCGTGGCCCTCGCGCAGCACCAGGTCGATCTCGCCCAGCTCGCACCGCCAGTTGCGGTCGAGCAGCACCAGCCCGGCATTCACCAGCGCGTCCGCCGCGAGCTGTTCCCCGTAGCGTCCCAACGCATCCTTCGCCCGCACCTGCCACCTCCCGGGCCGGCCCGCGCGGACCGGCTGCCGGCAAGAGTGAGCGGTCGGGTCGGCGCCGCGCCGCGCGACGGAGCAGAACTGTGGACGGTGCCGCACCGTGGCGGGCTGGGGAAAACCTTGCTGCGCCGGGCTGCTACGGCTCGCCCGCTCCCGCGACCACCGCGTCACCCGGCATCGGGTCACCGAAGGCCCCGACGTCGTCGCCCGCCTCCGTGGAGTCGGCGGCGAACGCCCCGCCGAGCAGGTTCCAGGAACGGCGGTGGTGCTCGCACGGCCCCAGCTCGAGCAGTGCCTGCCGGTGCTCGGGGCTGGCGTACCCCTTGTTCAGCTCCCAGCCGTACCGCGGGTGGTCGCGCGCGAGCTCGACCATGAGCGCGTCCCGGGTGGTCTTGGCCAGCACGCTCGCCGCCGCGACCGACGCGCACCTGAGGTCGGCCTTGACGCGGGTGCGCACGGGGATCGGTGCGGCGTCGTCCGGCTCGTCGAACAGCGTCGGCTCCGGGCGGCTGATCCAGTCGTACGACCCATCGAGCAGCACCAGGTCGGCCCGCTCGGGCAGGTCGGCGAAGGCGCGCGCACCCGCGAGGCGCAGCGCGCGCAGGATCCCGATCGCGTCGATCTCGGCCGCGGAGGCGTGACCCACTGCCCAGGCCGGGGCCCAGCGCCGCAGCCGGGGCGCGAGCTGTTCGCGGTGGGCCGGGGTCAGCAGCTTGGAGTCGCGCAGTCCGGCGGGTGCGGTGCGCACGGACAGGTCGACGAGGACAACGCCGACGGTCACCGGCCCGGCGAGCGAGCCGCGTCCCACCTCGTCGACCGCGGCGAGCCAGCGCAGCCCCGTGCGCAGCAGCTCCCGCTCGTACCGCAGCGTGGGACGCGTCGTCGTCCGGGTGCGCCTGGCATCGCGGGAACCGCCGGACTTGTCCGCCACGGGGGCACGCTACCCCGGGGCGGTGGGCGCCGGGACGGTGGTGAACGTCGGTGGCGGTCCGATGCGCTGCCAGTGCCCGATCGGCCACACGATGGCGATCACCGGGCCGACGACGTTGGCGAGCGGGACCGTGCCGTTCGCCTTCTCCAGGTGGAAGCGCGAGTCCTCCGAGTGGGCGCGGTTGTCACCCATGACGAACATCCGGCCCGGTGGTACGACGATGTCGAACCGGACCTGGTCGGTCCCGCCGGGTGCGAGGTACGGCTCGTCGAGCGGGTCACCGTTGACGACGATGCGGCCCTTGGCATCGCAGCACCGGACCCGGTCGCCGCCCAGGCCGATCACCCGTTTCACCAGATTGTCGTCGGCGTCGGAGGGCAGCAGCCCGACCCACGTCAGCACCGTGCGCAGTGCACCCACCGCGCCTCCCGGGCTGCGCGGAGGCGGCAGCCAGCCGCCCGGGTCGGTGAAGACGACGACGTCGCCGCGTACGACGTCGGAACCCGTGATGCGCGAGGCGAGGATCCGGTCGTCGACCTGCAGCGTGGGCAGCATCGACTGGCTCGGGACGTAGAACGCCTGGACCAGGAAGGTGCGTACGAGGAACGAGAGCGCGAGCGCGATCGCGAGCACGATGACGGTGTCGCGCAGCGCGCCGCCCTTGCGGCGCGGCGTGGCCGGCGGGGGCGCGTGCGCCGGATCCTTCTCAACCGCCATCGGCGGCCGGTCCGAGCTGGTCGAACGTCTCCGGGATGGGCAGCAGCTGCGCGCGGCCGAAGGGCCAGGCCACGAGGAAGGCCCGCCCGATCACACGGTCCACGGGCACGAACCCGCCGCCCGGGTCGCCGAGATGGGCCCGGCTGTCGCTGCTGGCCGCGCGGTGGTCACCCATCACCCAGAGCTTGCCGGGCGGGACCTGCACGTCGAAGGGCTGGCTACTGGGCTTGTTGCCGGGGTAGAGGTAGGAGCGCTCGTCGAGCGCCACCCCGTTCACGGTGATCCGGCCCTGTGCGTCGCAGCAGGTGACCCGGTCGCCCCCGACGCCGATGACCCGCTTGACGAAGTCCCGCTCGTCACCGGGCGAGGCGCCGACGAGCTGACCGAACCAGTCGACGACCCGGCCCAGCGCATCGGAGGGCCGGGCGATCCGTACCTCCGGGGTGAAGGAGTCGGTGCCGTCGAACACGATCACGTCGCCGCGCTCGACGTCGCGTACGTGGTAGACGAGCTTGTTGACGAGCACCCGGTCGCCGACCTGCAAGGTCTGCTCCATCGAGCCGCTCGGGATGTAGAAGGGCTGCACGACGAACGTCTTGACGAGGAACGCGAGCAGGAAGGCGACGACGAGCAGGATCGGCAGCTCGCGCCAGAACGACGAGCGCCGCGCGGGTGGGGTGATCGGGAGCGCACGTGCGTGTCGCGGGCCTGCAGCGGAGCGCATCGCGACGCCGGGGGGCGGCTCGGGGCTCATGCCCGCGGCTCGCGGTCGACGCTCGCGTACGGGCTCATGGTGCGGCGAGGATAACTGCTCGTCGCCGGGTGGACCGTCGGCCGGTGACACCTGGCGCGGCGCGGGCTCAGCCCTTGACCGAGGTCTCGCGCTTCTCGCGGATCTTGGCGCGCTTGCCGCGGCGGTCGCGCAGGTAGTAGAGCTTGGCGCGCCGCACGTCCCCGCGCGTCACGACCTCGATCCGGTCGATGATCGGGGTGTGCAGCGGGAAGGTCCGCTCCACGCCGATCCCGAAGCTCACCTTGCGGACCGTGAACGTCGCGCGGACCCCGCCGCCATGGCGGGCGATGACGACGCCCTGGAAGATCTGGATCCGGGACCGGGTGCCCTCCACGACCTTCACGTGCACCTTGACCGTGTCACCGGCGCGGAAGTCGGGGATGTCGCTCTTCTGCGACGTGGCGTCGAGCGCGTCGAGCTTGTTCATGGCTCTCCCGGTCGGTGCCTCAGGTCACCCACGGTGGTACGACTGCAACGGTCGGGGCGTACGGCTCCGGAGCGGCCCGGCGCGTACGGGAGGCACCCCCTGAGGCAGGGACTCCCACGCGGCGTACGGCGGGCCAGTCTGCCACAGCCGGTACCGCGCGCCGAAATCGACGGCGGCGGACGAGGGGATTCCCGCGGGTCAGGGCGGCGGCGCGAGCAGGTCGGGGCGCTGCTCGCGGGTGCGGCGCAGCGCCTGCGCGCGGCGCCACGCGGCGATCCGGGCGTGGTCGCCCGAGAAGAGCACCTCCGGCACCGCGTGGCCGCGCCAGACCGGGGGACGGGTGTAGGCCGGTGCCTCAAGCAACCCGGCCATCTCGCCCGCGGCGAACGAGTCGTCGCGCACGCTCTGCTCGTTGCCGAGGACGCCGGGCAGCAGCCGGATCACCGTTTCCAGGATCACCAGTGCGGCCGCCTCTCCCCCGGCGAGCACGTAGTCGCCGATGCTGATCTCGTCGACGGGTAGCCGCTCGCGGTAGTGGTCGACGACCCGGGCGTCGATGCCCTCGTACCGCCCGCAGGCCAGCACCAGTCGGGGAGCGGTGGCGAGCTCGGCGGCCAGCGGCTGGGTGAACCGGCGCCCGCTCGGGGTGGGCACCACGAGCTGCGCCGGCGTGCCCGGGTCCTGGGCGAGCACGGCGTCGAGCGCCTCCCCCCAGGGCCCGGGGGTCATGACCATGCCCGGACCACCGCCGTACGGTGCGTCGTCCACGCTGCGGTGCCGGTCGTGCGCGTGGTCGCGCAGGTCGTGGACCTGCACGTCGACGAGTCCGGCGGCGCGGGCGCGCCCGACCAGCGAGAGCGCGAGCGGCGCGAGGTAGTCGGGGAAGATCGTGACGACGTCGACCCGCACGCGTCAGCCCGCCGGGTCCGGCGCCTGCGGACCGTCCGGGGCGGGCTCGGACAGGTCCTCGAGCAGTCCCGGGGGTGGGGTGAGGACCAGCTGCCCGGCCGCGAGGTCGACCTGCGGGACGAACCGGGTCACGAACGGCACGAGGACCTCCGCCGCGCCCTCCCGGCGTACGGCGAGCAGGTCCTGACCCGGCAGGTGCAGCACCTCGCCGACCGTCCCGATCGTGGTGCCGTCCGCGCTGCGCACCCGCAGCCCGACGAGCTGGTGGTCGTAGTACTCCTCGGGGTCCTGCGGGCGTTCGCGCGGATCGACCTCGGCCGAGACCAGCACTCCGCGCAGCGCTTCGGCCGCGGCCCGGTCGAGCACCTGCTCGAACCCGACCAGCAGCCGCTGCCCCTGCCACCGGGCGGTACGCACGGTCAGCGGGCCGGCGGATTCCGGTTCGGTCAGCAGGACCCGGCCGGGTGCGAAGCGTGCCTCCGCCTCGTCGGTGCGCACCTCGACGGTGAGCTCACCGCGGATGCCGTGCGGGCGGCCCAGCCGGCCCACGACAACCAGCACCGCCGGTCAGCGCTCGTGCACGTCGAGGAAGTCGATGCGGACCGCGCGCGACCCCGCGAGCGCACCGAGGACCGTACGCAGCGAGGTCGCCGTGCGGCCCGCCTTGCCGATCACCCGGCCCATGTCGGACGGGTTGACGCGCACCTCCAGCGTGGTGCCGGGGCCGCGGCGCCCGGACCGGGTGCGCACCTGGACGTCGTCGGGATTGTCCACGATGCCCCTGACCAGGTGCTCCAGGGCTTCCTCGAGCATGTCAGTCCCCGGCGTCCGGCCCGGTCGTGGGCGCCGCGCCGGCCTCGATCGTGGCCTCGTCCTGCGGCACCGTCTCGGCGGCGACCTCCTCGGCGCCCGACTCGCGCGCCTGCGCGGAGGTGCCGCCGGTCGTCTGCGCGGGTGCCGGGCCGGCCTCGGTGACCGCCTCGGCGGCCTCGATCGCGTCGTCCTTGGCGGGCACCTCGGGGGTCGGGTCCTGCGGGGCGGCGCGCTTGGTGCGGGCGGTCGTCGCCGGCTTGTCGTTCTCGTCCGCCGCCGCGCGTGACGCCGCATCGAACGCCGCCCGGCGGTCGGGCTTGGGCTCGGCGACCTTGAGCGTGCCCTCGGCGCCCGGCAGGCCCTTGAACCGTTGCCAGTCGCCGGTGATCTTCAAGATGGCGAGCACCGCCTCGGTCGGCTGCGCGCCGACGCCGAGCCAGTACTGGATCCGCTCGGACTCGACGCGGATCAGGCTCGGCTCCTCCTTCGGCTGGTAGATGCCGACTTCCTCGATCGACCGGCCGTCGCGCTTGGCGCGCGCGTCGGCGATGACGATGCGGTACTGCGGGTTGCGGATCTTGCCGAGCCGCTTGAGCTTGATCTTGACAGCCACGGAGCTGCGTTCTCCCTGTTGACGCCGGCGGGCGCGTACCGACGCCGCGTGGGGCTGCGGACCGGTGCGTCCTTGATGGACACGCGCGAGCACGGGTAGAGGGCCGAGCCGCGCGGTTCAGCGCCCACATGGTGCCAGACCGGACGCCGCGGCCCCAAACCGAGGCCCCGTACCCACCGGCCGGCCCGCCGGACCGCCCTGTGGAAACTGAGGTTAGGCAAGCCTAAAGTGAGAAGTGTTCAGGCACTGATCCGCATTACGTAGGAGGTAGGACAGTGACTATGCAACACGGGACTATCCAACATGGTTCATCCGAGTTCACATCGACCGCCATGGCCGGACACCCGGACCTCGTCGCGCTGCGCGAGAAGTACGCCCAGCGCAGCTCGTCCGGCACCGCCGTGACCGTCCTGGGACTGACCTTCCTGGCCGGCCTGTACGCGGCCATCTCGCCGTGGGTCGTCGGGTTCGACGGCCAGTCCACTCTCGCGGCCAGCAATCTCATCGTCGGCATCGCCGCCGCCGTACTGGCGCTCACCTTCGCCGCGGCGTACGAGCGCACCCACGGCATCGCCTGGGTGACCCCGTTGCTCGGCGTCTGGTTGATCATCACGCCGTTCTTCGTCAGCGGCGTCGTGACCAGCACGGCGATGCTCTGGAGCAACATCGTCGTCGGGGCGTGCCTGGTCGTCCTCGGCCTCGCCGCCACCGGGATGGGGCTGGTGCGCATCAGCCGCGCCGGCGACCTCTGACACGCATCGACACGGCGGCCCGCGCCGGCTCTCGCAGCCGGCAGCGGGCCGTACCGCTGCCCGGGCCGCTCAGCGGTCGAGCAACCCGCGGAACGCCTCGGGCAGTTCCTCGAGCACGGCAGGGTCCAGCGGTGCGGCGCCGTCCGGCTGGGCGTCCTCCCCGGCACGCTGCGCCTGCTGTTGAGCGCGCTTGGCCGGGTTCCCGGACCGTTTGGCGCCCTTGGCCGCGCGCGTCCCGGCCTTCTGCCGGGCCTTGGCCCGCTTCCCACCGGCACCGGGCATACCGGGCATCCCCGGCATCCCGGGAATGGCCGGCATGCCGCCCATCCCCGGCATTCCGCCGCGTTTGCCCATCTGGCGCATCATCTTCTGCGCCTCGGTGAACCGGTCCACGAGCTGGTTGACCGCCTGCACCTCCACGCCGGCGCCCTTCGCGATCCGCGCTCGGCGCGACGCGTTGAGGATCTTGTGGTCGGCGCGCTCGGCCGGCGTCATCGAGTGGATGATCGCCGCGACGCGGTCGAGCTCGCGGTCGTCGAGCGAGTCCAGCTGGGCGCGCATCTCCCCCATGCCGGGCAGCATGCCGAGCAGCTTGGTGAGCGAGCCCATCTTCTTGAGCGCCTGCATCTGCTCGAGGAAGTCCTCGAGCGTGAAGTCGTCCCCCTTGGCGACCTTGCCCGCCATCCGGGCGGCCTGTTCGGCGTCGAACGCCCGCTCGGCCTGCTCGATCAGCGTGAGCACGTCGCCCATGTCGAGGATCCGCGAGGCCATCCGGTCGGGGTGGAACACCTCGAGGTCGGTGAGCTTCTCGCCCACCGAGGCGTACAGCAGCGGCTTGCCGGTGACCGTGACCACCGACAGCGCGGCACCGCCGCGGGCGTCGCCGTCCAGCTTGGAGAGCACCACGCCGTCGATGCCGATCCCCTCGTCGAACAGGGTCGCGGTGGTGACGGCGTCCTGGCCGATCATCGCGTCGACGACCAGCAGCGTGTCGTCGGGGCGGACCGCGTCGCGTACCCGCGCGAGCTGGTCCATGAGGTCGGTGTCGACAGCGAGCCGGCCGGCGGTGTCGACGATGACGACGTCGTACCCCTTGGTGCGCGCGAGCTCCACGCCGGAGGCCGCCACCTGCACCGGGTCGCCCACGCCGTTGCCCGGCTCCGGGGCGTGCACCGCCACCCCGGCCCGCTCGGCGACGACCGAGAGCTGCTCGACGGCGTTCGGGCGCTGCAGGTCGGCCGCGACCAGCAGCGGCTGGTGACCGTCGTTCTTGAGCAGCAGCGCCAGCTTGCCGGCGAGCGTCGTCTTGCCGGCGCCCTGCAGACCGGCGAGCAGCAGCACGCTCGGCGGCGTCTTGGCCAGCCGCAACCGGCGGGTCTCCCCGCCGAGGACGGCGACCAGCTCCTCGTGGACGATCTTGACGACCTGCTGGGCCGGGTTCAGCGCACCGGACACCTCGGCGCCGAGTGCGCGCTCGCGTACCCGTGCGGTGAAGGCGGTGACCACGGGGAGCGCGACGTCGGCCTCGAGCAGCGCGGTACGGATCTCCCGTACCGTCGCGGTGACGTCGGCCTCGGAGAGCCGGCCCTTGCCGCGCAGGTTCTTGAACGTCGCGGCGAGCCGGTCGGAGAGCGAGGTGAACAAGGATCGTTCCTTCTGAGTCGAGGACGCTCCAGCCTAACCGGCCCCGGCAACCCGGCCTGCGGCCTGCCGATCATGAACTTTCCACCGGATGCCGGTGCCGATCATGAGGTTCCGGGCGCCATTCCGGGATATGCCGACCGGAACCTCTTGATCGCCGGCCGGAGTCGGTCGGCATTCCATGATCGCTGGCGCGTGCGCCGTCAGGCGAGCAGGGCGTCGACGAATGCCTCGGGCTCGAACGGCGCCAGGTCGTCGGGGCCTTCACCGAGCCCCACCAGCTTGACCGGTACGCCGAGCTCGCGCTGCACCGCCACCACGATGCCTCCCTTGGCGGTCCCGTCGAGCTTGGTGAGCACGATGCCGGTCACCTCGACCACCTCGCCGAACACCTGCGCCTGGCGCAGCCCGTTCTGCCCGGTCGTCGCGTCCAGGACGAGCAGCACCTCGCTGACCGGGGCCTGCTTCTCCACGACCCGCTTGACCTTGCCCAGCTCGTCCATCAGCCCGGCCTTGGTGTGCAGCCGCCCGGCGGTGTCGATGACGACGGCGTCGGCGGAGTCGGCGATGGCCCGGGAGACCGCGTCGTACGCCACCGACGCCGGGTCACCGCCTTCGGGCCCGGTGACGACGGGGGCGCCCACCCGTTCGCCCCAGGTCTGCAGCTGGCCGGTCGCGGCGGCGCGGAAGGTGTCGGCGGCACCGAGCACGACCCGGCGGTCCTCCGCCACGAGCACGCGGGCGAGCTTGCCGGTCGTGGTGGTCTTGCCGGTGCCGTTGACGCCGACGACGAGCACGACCGCCGGGCCGCCGTCCCGATGGGTGACCAGGGAACGGTCCAGCGCCGGGTCGACGAGGGTGAGCAGTTCGTCGCGCAGCAGCGCCTTGGCGGCCTCCGGGTCCTGCACGCCTTCGGCGCGGGCGCGGGCGCGCAGCCGGTCCACCAGCTCCTGGGCCGGCCCGACGCCGAGGTCGGCCTGCAGCAGGGTCGCCTCCACGTCGTCCCACGTCTCGTCGTCGAGCTTCTCCCGTGACAGCAGCGCGAGCAGGCCGTGTCCGAGGGTGGAGTTGCTGCGGGCGAGCCGCCCGCGCAAGCGGGTGAGCCGCCCGGCGACCGGCGCGGGGCGCTCTGCCTCCAGCACCCCGACCGGTGGCGCCTCCGGCTCGCCGGGCGGTGCGCCGAGCAGCTTCTCGGGCCGCTCGGCCGCCGGCTCCGTGGTGTCGGCGTAGTAGTCGATGCCGCGGCTGCGGCGGTTGCGGACGAACGCGACCGCCGCGACGACGACCAGCACCAGGAAGGCGAAGGAGATGAGCAGGTAGGTGGCAGCAGCGTTCACGGTGCCCCATCCTCCCATCCGCTGCCCGGTGCCCCCTCCGCTGCGCCGCGCCTGCCCCGCGTCCCTGCTCGAAACGTCGTCAACTCGGCGAGTTGACGACGTTTCGAGCAGGGACGCGGGTCAGGCGGGTACGGGAGTGGGGTCTGGGGCGGGGTCGGGGTTGGGGTCGCGCAGCTTCTGGCCGATCACGGTGGTGACGCCGTCGCCGCGCATCGAGACGCCGTAGAGGGCGTCGGCGATCTCCATGGTCCGCTTCTGGTGGGTGATGACCAGCAGCTGGGAGGCCGCGCGAAGCTCGACGAGGATCCCGAGCAGCCGGCCCAGGTTCACGTCGTCGAGGGCCGCCTCGATCTCGTCCATGATGTAGAACGGGCTGGGCCGGGCCTTGAACAGCGCCACCAGGAACGCGACTGCGGTCAGCGAGCGCTCCCCGCCGGAGAGCAGCGAGAGCCGCTTGACCTTCTTGCCCGGCGGGCGCGCCTCCACCTCGATGCCGGTCAGCAGCAGGTCGTCGGGCTCGGTGAGGACCAGCCGGCCCTCGCCGCCCGGGAAGAGCCGGGCGAAGATCGCCTCGAACTCGCGTGCGGTGTCCGCGTACGCCTCCGAGAACACCTGCTGCACCCGCTCGTCGACGTCCCTGACGATGCCGAGCAGCTCGGCCTGCGAACGCTTGAGGTCGTCGAGCTGCTCGGTGAGGAACACGTGGCGCTCCTCGAGCGCCGCGAACTCCTCCAGCGCTAGCGGGTTGACCTTGCCCAGCAGCGCGAGCTCACGCTCGGCCACCTTCAGGCGCTTCTCCTGCTCGGCCCGGACGTACGGGTACGGCTCGGGCGCAGGCGCGTCCGGGTCGACCTCGTCACCCGGAGCCGGCGGGGACGGCGGGACCGGCACGTCCGGGCCGTACTCCTCGCGCAGCGTGGCCGGCTCGATCCCGAACTCCTCCAGCGCGCGATCGGCCAGCGCCGCGATGCGCATGCGCTGCTCGGCGCGCACCACCTCGTCGCGGTGCACGCTGTCGGTGAGCGCCTCGAGCGTGGCCTGCAGCTCGCGGGCCTGCGCGCGTACGGTCACCAGCTCGCTCTCCCGGGCGGTGCGAGACTGCTCGGCGCGGGTGCGCTCCTGCTCCGCGAGCCGCACCGACACCTCCAGCCGGGCGAGCGTGGACTGCGCGCCCAGGCGTACGGCCCGGGCGACCTGCGCAGCGCGGGCCCGCTGCTCGCGGCGGGCGGCGACGCGCTCGCGAGCGGCCCGCTCCTGCCCGGCGGCGTGCTCGAGGGAGTCGGCACGCCCGGCGAGCGCCTGCGCCCGCTCTTCGGCGGTGCGTACGGCGAGCCGCGCCTCGACCTCCTCGGCCCGCGCGGCGGTGAGCGCGGCGGCGAGCCGGTCACGCTCCGCGGTGCTCGGCTCGCCCTCGTCGGGTGCCTGCTCGGCGGCGGCGAGCCGGTCGGCGAGCTCGGTCAGGGTGCGCTGGTCCGCGTCCCGCGCGGCGCTCGCCGCCTCGACTGCGGCGGAGAGCCGGTGCGCCTCCGCAGCAGCCGAGCGGGCGGCCGAGCCGAGCGCACCGAGCTGCTCGGCGACCGCCGCCATGCGCGCGTCGCTCTCGTGCAGGCGTACCAGCGCCGCCTCGACCCGCTCGCTCGCGCTCGTCTGTTCCTCCAGCGCCGCCGCGAGCTCGAAGCGGGTGCGTTCCAGACCGTGCTGGGCCTCACCGAGCCGCGCCCGCGCCTCGTCGACCGCGGCCTGCACCTCGAGCAGGCTGGGAGCGTCCCGGGAGCCGCCGCGCGCGAGCCCGGTTCCCAGCAGCTCACCGGCACGGGTGACCGCACGCAGCGCGGGGTCGCTCCCGAGCACCGCGCGGGCGGCCCGCAGGTCGTCCACCACCACGATGCCGTCGAGCAGCCGCGCGAGCGGGCCGCGCAGCGCCTCGGGCGCGTCGACGACGTCGATCGCCCAGCGCGCGCCGTCCGGCGCCGCCCCGCGGGCGGGAAGGCCGGCCGGCGGACCGGCGACGAGCAGCGCGGCCCGGCCGCCGTCCTCGTCGCGGAGCAGCTGGAAGGCGCGCAGCGCGGTGTCGAGCCCGTCGACGGCGACCGCGTCGGCGTACGCACCGAGCGCCGCGGAGACCGCGGGCTCGAAGCCGGGCTCCACGGACAGCAGCGCTGCGACCGAGCCGAGCACCCCGGAGAGCCGCTCGGCCGCCGCCAGCAGGGTGGCCCCGCCGTCGGCCCGCGCGAGCCCGAGCTCGAGGGCCTCCAGCCGGGCGGCGAGCCCGGTACGGGCACGTTCGGCCTCCTGCTCCTGGGTACGCAGGGCGGCGACCTGGGCGTCGGCGCTCGCGAGCGCCGCGGTGGCCTGCTCGTGCTCGGCGTCCAGCCCCACCTCGCCCTCGTCGAGACCGGCCACCTGGGTCTCGAGCGCGTGGAAGTCGACCTCGGCGCCATGGGCGCGGTCCTGGGCCTCGGCGACCTGTGCGGTGAGCCGTTCCACCTCCGCGCTGCGCGCCTCGAGCCGTGAGCGCGCGGCGCCGACCTGGCCGGCGAGCCGGGCGAGCCCCTCCCGGCGGTCGGCCGCGGCCCGTACCAGCGCAGTGAGCCGGGCCTGTTCCTGCTGGTGCGCACGCTCGGTGTCGGCGCGGGTCGCGACCGCCTGCTCCAAGCGGGCCCGCGTGGCCTGCACCTGGGCGGTCAGGTCGCGCTCCTGGGCGCGGACCTCGCGCGCCTGCGCCTCGAGCTCCTCGGGGTCCGGGCCGTGCCGTTCGGTCTCCGGCTCGGCGTCCAGGTGCCGCACCCGCTCGCCGGCGAGCTGGCCGACGCTACGCACCCGCTCGGCGAGGCTGGAGAGCCCGAACCACACCTCCTGCGCGCGGCTGACGGCCGGGGCGTCGGCGGCCAGCGCCGCGTCCAGCTCGTTCTCGCGGGCGGTCACCGCCGCCAGCTCGGCCTCGACACCGGCGCGCCGCTCGCGCACCGCGTTCTCGTCGGCGACGTCCTGGGCGAGGGTCGCCTCCAGCTCGAGCAGGTCGTCGGCGAGCAGCCGCAGCCGCGAGTCCCGTACGTCGGCCTGGATGACCACGGCGCGCCGGGCGACCTCGGCCTGCCGTCCGAGCGGCTTGAGCTGCCTGCGCAGCTCGGCGGTGAGGTCGTGCAACCGGGTCAGGTTCGCGTTCATGGCCTCGAGCTTGCGCAGCGCCTTCTCCTTGCGCTTGCGGTGCTTGAGAACCCCTGCGGCCTCCTCGATGATGCCGCGCCGCTCCTCCGGGGTGGCGGAGAGCACGGTGTCGAGCCGGCCCTGCCCGACGATGACGTGCATCTCCCGGCCGATGCCCGAGTCGCTGAGCAGCTCCTGTACGTCGAGCAGCCGGGCGCTCTGCCCGTTGATCGCGTACTCCGACCCGCCGCCGCGGAACATGGTCCGCGAGATCGTCACCTCGGCGTACTCGATCGGCAGCGCGCCGTCGGTGTTGTCGATGGTGAGCACCACCTCGGCCCGTCCCAGCGGCGGGCGACCGGCGGTGCCGGCGAAGATGACGTCCTCCATCTTGCCGCCGCGCAGACTTTTGGCGCCCTGCTCCCCCATGACCCATGCGATCGCATCGACCACGTTCGACTTGCCCGAGCCGTTGGGACCGACGACGCAGGTGATCCCGGGTTCGAAGGCGAGGGTGGTGCTCGAGGCGAACGACTTGAACCCGCGCAGCGTCAAGCTCTTCAGGTGCACGCGGCGGACTCCAGCGAGGCGTGGGGACGGAGCGCGGGGAAGACGGCCAGCGTAACCGCCCGCCGGGCCGTCAGGCCGGTGCGCCCTCCGGCACCTCGCGCAGCGCCGCCTCGAGTTCGACCTGCTCGGTGCGGGTCGTGCGGTCGGTCTCGACGAGGTCGGCCAGCCGCCCGTCGGCCACCGCGTTCGCGGCGCTCAGGGCCGCGGTGAGCTCGGCGACCTCGGCGGTCAGCGCGGACACCCGCGAGCGGAGGGACGCGTTGTCAGCGACGAGCCGGGCCATGTCGAGATCCGGTCCGGCGAGATAGCCCAGAAGAGCCTTCGCCATGCAGTACACACCTCGTTCGAAAGCCTCGGGTGGAGGCGGAGAGGGAAACCTGGGGCAGCCGGTCGTGCCGACACCGCTCCGATACCCAGGGTGACAGCGCCGCCGCGGCTTCGTCAAGGTGGCTCCTGTCACCCTCCGCGGTGCGACGCCGCAGGTCACCGGCTATCGGCCGGCCGGCGCGCCGGCGCCCGGCGCTGGCACCGCGGGCAGCGGTAGGAGGACCGACCGGCGAACGCGTCGCGGTGCAGCGGGGTGCCGCAGCGCGGGCACGGCAGTCCCTGCCGTCCGTAGACAGCGAGCTCCCGCGCGAAGTAGCCGCGTTCGCCGGTGACGTCGACATAGAGGGCATCGAAGCTGGTGCCGCCCACCTCCAGCGCCTCGCGCATCACGTCGCGGGCATGGCCCAGCAGTGCCCGCGTCCGCGCCGGGGTGAGGCGCTCGGTCGGGGTGGCCCAGTGCATCCGGCTGCGCCAGAGCGCCTCGTCGGCGTAGATGTTCCCGATGCCGGAGACCAGGCTCTGGTCGAGCAGCGCGCGCTTGACCTCGGTGCGCCGACGGCGCAGCGCGCGTACGAACGCGGCCTCGTCGAACGCCGGGTCGAGCGGGTCGCGGGCGATGTGGGCGACGGCGGCCGGCACCCGGCCCCCCGCACCGTCGTCGACCAGCGGCTCCAGCGCGATGCCGCCGAAGGTGCGCTGGTCGACGAACCGCAGCTCGGGCCCGCCGTCGGCGAAGCGCAGCCGGGCGTGCAGGTGGGGCTCGTCCGGCGCCCCCGCCGGCCGGACGAGCAGCTGACCGCTCATCCCGAGGTGGGCGACGAGGGCGTCCTCGCGCCCGTCGAGGACCAGCCAGAGGTACTTGCCGCGGCGGCTCGCGGCCACCGGGGTGCGCCCGGTGAGCCGGGCGACGAGGTCGGCGGCTCCGGCCACATGGCGGCGCGCCGCCCGCGGGTGGGAGATCTGCGCGGTGGTGATCCGGCGTCCGACGACGTGGTCGGCGAGCCCCCGCCGTACCACCTCGACCTCGGGGAGCTCAGGCACGGCGGTCCGGCCCGGGGCTGCTCACGCGTCGTCGACCGCGGCGACGAGCCGGGTGTAGGTCTGCTGCGCCGCCTGCTGCTCGGCCTGCTTCTTGCTGCTCCCGGTGCCTTCCCCATGGTCCGCACCGCCCAGCCGGACCTGGGCGCGGAAGGTCTTGGCGTGGTCCGGCCCGCTCTCGGTGACGACGTACTCGGGCACTCCCAGCCCCCGGGTGGCGCTGAGCTCCTGCAGGCTGGTCTTCCAGTCCAGCCCGGCCCCCAGCTCGGTCGCCTCGGCGATGAGCGGGTCGAACAGCCGGTGCACCAGCGCGGAGGCGACCGCCAGCCCGTGGTCGATGTAGACGGCGCCGATCAGTGCCTCGACGGTGTCGGCCAGGATCGAGTCCTTGTCCTGGCCGCCGGTCGCGAGCTCTCCCCGCCCGAGCCGGAGGTGGGGACCCACCCCGAGGGCACGTCCGACACCGGCGAGCGCGCGCGCGTTGACCACGGCGGCGCGCAGCTTGGCGAGCTGGCCTTCGGGCATCTCGGGACGCCGGCGGAACAGCGCATCGGTGACGACGAGCCCGAGCACGGAGTCACCGAGGAACTCGAGCCGTTCGTTCGTCGGCAGTCCCCCGTGCTCGTACGCGTACGAGCGGTGGGTCAGCGCCCGTTCGAGCAGCGGCGGGTGCACGTCGACGCCGAGCGCCTGCACCAGGCCGGTCGGCGCCGCAGCGTCGGCGGTACGGCGCCGGTCGCTCACCGGCACCCCGCGGTCAGCGCGGCGGCGAGGTCGGCGAGGGTACGGGCGGCAGCGAGCGCGTCGTCATCGACGTGCACGCGCAGGCCGCGTCCGCGGCACCGCGCCTCGGCGACGTCGGCCCATTGGATGCGGGCGATCGAGTCGACGCCGAGGTCGGCGAGCGGGGTGTCCGCGCGCAGCCCGGCGGCCGGCAGGTCGAGCACGTGGCCGAGAGCGTCCGCGGCGAGCGCCGCAGTATCGGGCGCGACCGCGTCGGACGGGCTCATGCGGGCGTTCCCACCTCGCCGCTCGCGGCGGCGCGGCGGCGCTGCACCCGGTCGCTCGCCACCCGCAGCGCGGTCACCATGGCGCCCGCGTCGGCGGCGCCGTGCGCGAGCACGGCGTCACCCCGAACGCCGAGCAGGACCCCTGCGCCGTAGGGAGGCGCGAGCACCCGTCCGACGGCCGCGCGCGCCGGGGGGCCGGCGAGATCGAGGGTCCAGCGCACCGCCGCCTCGAGCCCCTTGAGCAGGACGTTGCCGGTGAAGCCGTCGGTCACCACGACGTCGGCGCGGTCGCCGTCGAGCACGTCGCCGCCCTCGACCAGGCCGACGTACGCGGCGCCGAACGCCGCATCGAGCAGCGGGGCGGTGCTGCGCCGCAGCTGGTCGCCCTTGCCGGTCTCGGAGCCGATGGACAGCAGCCCCACCCGCGGGGCCGGGCTCAGCCCGGTCGCGATGGCGTGACGGACGCCCGCTGTCGCATGGGAGACGAGCACGTCGGCCGAGGCGTCGGGGGTCGCACCGACGTCGAGCAGCAGGACCGGGCGCGGCCGCGCCGGCAGCAGCACCGCGAGGACCGGGCGCAGCGCATCCGGCAGCCGGCCCCAGACCAGGCTCGTCGCGACGACGGCAGCACCGGTGTGGCCGGCGCTCACCAGGGCGTCCGCCCCGCCGGCGCGTACCAGCTCGGCCGCGGCGCGCACGGTAGCGGCGCGGGTGTCGCCCGCGGTCCGCAGCGCGGTCACCGGCGGGTCACCCGTCGCGATGCTGCCGGTCGCCTCCACGAAACTCAGCCCCGGGTGGGCGGGGTCCACGCCGTGCGCGCGCAGCGCCCGTCGTGCGTCCTCGGACGGGCCGACCAGCACGAGCCGGGCGGCGTCGGTCGGCTCGCCGGAGGAGCCGTCGGCGAGCCAGGCGGCGACCGCCTGCGCGACGGCGTCGGTGCCGCCGTCACCGCCCAGCAGGTCGACGGCGAGGCGGACCGGCGGTGCCGCTGCCCGTACGGGCTCGGGGGCGGTCACCGGCGGATGCTCAGGGCTCGAGGACCCGGCGGCCGTTGTACTCGCCGTCGGCGTCGACGCGGTGCGGCACGACGAACTCGGGCCGGCCGTCTCGGCCCATCACCTTGTTGATCTGCGGCAGCTTCGCTTTCCACTGCGCACGGCGGTGGCGGGTGTTGCTGCGGGAGGTCTTCCGCTTCGGGACGGCCACGGCGCTAGCCCTCTTCCTTCTCGTGGGATCCGTTGATGGTCTCGGACGGCCGACCGGACCCGGTTGGCCGCGTCGGCTCGGTGAGCGACTCCGACAGTGCGCCGAGCGCGGCCCACCGCGGATCGTACTGCTCGTGCCGGTGGTCGGGGTCGTCCGCGAGCCGGGCGCCGCACTGCGGGCACAGCCCAGGACAGTCGTCGCGGCACACGGGAGCGAGCGGCAGCGCGACGACGAGCGCGTCACGCAGCGCGGGCTCGAGGTCGAGCCGGTCCCCGTCCAAGGGCCGCTCGTCCAGGTCCGCGGCCGCCTGCCCGTCGTCGGGCGCGGCCCGCAGCCGACCGCGGGCGTCGGTCTCCGGGTACGCGTACAGCTCGGTCAGCTCGACGGTGATCTCGTCGTGCACGGGGTCCAGGCAGCGGCTGCACTCGGCCCGTACCTGCGCGGTCGCGGTGCCCGACACCAGGACCCCCTCGATCACCGACTCCAGGCGCAGGTCCAGCTCGAGGTCGCTGCCGGCGGGGACGGTGGCGCCCATCGAGGTGAGGTCGGCCGGGGCGGGTACGGTCCGTTCGACCCGGCTCATCGCGCCGGCTCGGCGACCCAGCTCGCGTACGTCGATGACGAACGGGTGGGTGTCGGGCCGGTGATCGTGCATGGTCACCGGGTATTGCCTTCGCTCGGGTTGCGGACAGGATGATCGGTAGTGGACGGCGGGGTCGGTAGCACGCGGATCGATGGCGAGCAGCGTGCACCGGCGGCCGTCGGAGCCGACCCGGCAGCCTAACGGAGCCTCGGGCGGGACCCAAATCGACGGATGCGGCGGAGCCGGTCAGTACGGGAGCGGCGCGGCCGGTTCCTCCTCGACGTAGCGGCTCTGGATCTTCTCCCGGCCCTTCTGCACGGCGGCGAGCGTCTTGTGCAGCGCGACCTCGAAGTTGGCGAGCTTGGCGTCGACGTAGTCGTCGGTCTCCTGGCGCATCCGGTGGGCCTGCTCGGCCGCCTCGGTACGGATCAGGTCCGCCTCGCCGAGGGCGGTGCGGTAGATCTCGTGCTCGCTCACCAGTTCGGCGGCATCGGCGCGGGCCTGCTCGAGCAGCCGGTCGGCGTCGCGCTGCGCCTCGCGCAGGATGTCCGCGCGGTCGGTGAGGACGTCGTCGGCGTGCGCGAGGGCGCCGGGCAGCAACGCGCGTACCTCGTCGAGCAGGTCCAGCACCTGGGTGCGGTTGACCACGCACGACGCCGACATCGGCATCGCGCGGGCGCCCTCGACGAGGGCGGACAGCTCGTCGAGCTTGTCATGCACGTCCACTGCCGGTCCTTCCGCTTCCGCCGGGCGCGCTCAGGGCTGCCGGACCCGCGCGTGCAGCTGGTCCAGCACGAAGTCCGGGACCAGGCCCGACACGTCACCACCGTACGTCGCGACCTCCTTGACCAGGCTGGAGGACAGGTAGCTGTACAGCGGGTTGGTCGACACGAACAGCGTCTCGGTGCCGGTGAGCCGGTGGTTCATCTGGGCCATCTGCAGCTCGTAGTCGAAGTCGCTGACCGCCCGCAGGCCCTTCACGATGGCCTGGATGCCGTGGGCGCGGCAGTAGTCGACGAGCAGGCCGTGGAAGGAGTCGACAACGACGTTGGGGTACGCGCGCACGCTCTCGCGCAGCATCTGCATGCGTTCCTCGACGCTGAACAGGCTGCTCTTCGTCTTGTTGATCAGGACCGCGACCGTCACCTCGTCGAAGAGCGCCGCAGCGCGGCCGAACACGTCGACGTGCCCGTTGGTCACCGGGTCGAACGAGCCGGGACACACAGCCTTCGCCACGCGGACTCCTTCGGTGATCGGCCGGTCCGGGCTTCTGCGGTGCTCAGTCGTGATCGGGGTCGCGACGGTACCAAAGCGCCCACCCCAGCACGGTGTCCCCGTACCGCCGCTCGCGCTGCGGCGCGTACCCCGCCGGCCACGGCACCGACGACCCGCGGGCCCGCTCGACGACGACGCTCGCACCGTCGGCGACCCAGCCGTGTGCCGCCAGCGCTTCCAGCACGACTCTCAGGCGGTCGTCGGGCAGGTCGTACGGGGGGTCGGCGAGCACCACGTCGTACGGCTGCACCGGCGCGTCGGCGAGCACCCGGCGCACCTCGCCCGCTCGCACCTGCGCCCCGTGCAAGCCGGTCCGGTCCACATTGGTGCGCAGCGCCGCCAGCGCCTTGCGGTCGTGCTCGACGAGCAGCGCATGCGCGGCGCCGCGCGAGAGCGCCTCCAGGCCGAGCGCGCCGGACCCGGCGTACAGATCGAGCACCCGCACGCCGGCCCAGGCGCCGAGCGCAGACTCCAGCGCGCTGAACAGCGCCTCCCGCACCCGGTCGGCGGTAGGCCGCGTACCCGTGTGCGGGACGGCGAGCCGCCGTCCACGGGCCGCCCCCGCGATGATCCGCGTCACGGCGCGCGGCCCTCGGTCGTCGCGATGACCAGGGCGTACGGCATGGCCATTCAGCGCACGTTACCACCGCGGCACCCGTTGTTGATCAAGGAGGAGGTGACGTTTTCGATCACTACCCCAAGATCGAAAACGTCACCTTCTCCTTGATCAACGAAGAGGGGGGTGCGGTACGGGTCGGCGTGGGGTCAGGCCTTGTCGAGGAACTCGGAGGCGGTGGCGAGCTCGAGCGGGGCGATCGCGGCAGCGAGCGCGGGTTCACCGGCGAGCTCGGGGTCGGCCTCGACGACCGCGGTCGCGTACGCGCGGGCCTGCGCGATCAGCTCCTCGTCACGCAGCACCTCCAGCAGCCGCAGGGAGGACTTGGTCCCGGACTGCTTCACGCCGAGCACGTCGCCCTCACGGCGTTGCTCGAGGTCGAGCCGGGAGAGCTCGAACCCGTCGAGCGTGCTCGCCACGGCGGCGAGGCGCTCCCAGCCCGCCGAGCCGGGAGGCTGCTCGGTCACCAGTAGGCACAGCCCGGGATGGCCGCCGCGACCGACCCGGCCGCGGATCTGGTGCAGCTGGGACACCCCGAACCACTCGGCGTCCATCACGACCATGACCGTCGCGCGCGGGACGTCGACGCCCACCTCGATCACGGTGGTGGCGATGAGCACGTCGATGTCGCCGGCGGCGAACCCGCGCATCACCCGGTCCTTGTCCTCGGTGGGCAGGCGGCCGTGCAGGACCGCGATGCGCAGCCCGGCGAGCGGGCCGGCAGCGAGCAGCTCGGCGGTCTCCAGCACACCCGCCCCTGGCCGCCTCGCGGGCCCGCTGTCCTCACCGGGTTCCGGCGGCAGCGTTTCCGGCGGGAGCGCCTCGTCGGCGATGCGCGGGCAGACGACGTACGCCTGGTGACCGCCGGCGACCTCTTCCCGGATGCGCTCCCACACGCGCGCCAGGTGCCGCGGCGCCCGCGCGGCGTCGACGACGTGTGTGGTGATAGGAGCGCGGCCGGCGGGCAGCTCGGTGAGCGAGGAGGTCTCCAGGTCGCCGAAGACGGTCATCGCGATGGTGCGCGGGATCGGGGTGGCCGTCATCACCAGGACATGGGGCCGGGTGCCCTGGCGCGTCCGCTCGGACAGCGCAGCCCGCTGCTCGACCCCGAAGCGATGCTGCTCGTCCACGACGACCAGGCCGAGGTCGAAGAACTGCACCCGTTCCTCGAGCAGCGCGTGGGTACCGATCACGATCCCGGCGTCGCCGACACCGATGTCGAGCAGCGCCTCACGGCGCTGCGCGGCGGTCATCGACCCGGTGACCAGCGCGACGCGCGTACCGATGTCGGTGCCGCCGAGCCGGCCGCGCTCCGCGAGGTCGCCGAGCAGCGCCGTGATCGAGCGGTGATGCTGCTGGGCCAGCACCTCCGTCGGTGCGAGCAGTACCGCCTGCCCGCCCGCGTCGACGACGGTGAGCATCGCCCGCAGCGCCACGACCGTCTTGCCGGAGCCGACCTCCCCGTGCAGCAGCCGGTGCATCGGGTGGGTGCGCGCCAGATCGGCGCCGATCTCCTCCCCCACCCGGCGCTGCCCGGCCGTGAGTGCGAACGGCAGCCGTTCGTCGAACGCCGCGAGGATCGCGTCTCCCGGGTCGACCCGCGCGGTCGCCGGCAGCGCCGACTCTGCATGCCGGCGCCGCGCGAGCACGGTCTGCATCAAGAACGCCTCGTCCCACCGCAGCCGGGACCGCCCGGCCTCCGCGTGCTCCCGCGACCGCGGCTGGTGCACCGCCTGGAACGCCTCGCGCAACCCCGACAGCCCGTGCTCGGCGCGCAGCAGCACCGGGAGCGGGTCGTCGAGCTGGGGCGCGAGCTGGTCGAGCACGAGCCGCACCGCGTCGGCGATCACCCATGACTGCACCTTGGTGGTGGCCGGGTAGACCGGGATGAGCGCGCCGGCGAACGACAGCACGACGTCGGGATCGAGGTCGCCGTCCCCCGACCCGTCGGAGCCGCCCGGGCCGGCGGAACCGTCGAACAGCCGGAACTCGGGGTGCGCGAGCTGGCGTACGCCCCGGAACGCCGAGACCTTGCCCGAGAACATGCCGGCTTGCCCGGGCCGCAGCTTGTTCACGATCCAGCGCTGTTTGAAGAACACCAGCTGCAGCGTGGCGTGCCCGTCGGTGACCACCACCTCCTGGCGCAGGCTCTTTCGCCCCGTACGGCGGTCGCGGTACTCGGCGTTCACCGCCTTCTTCACGGTGGCGACGACGGTGACGTGCTCGTCGAGCTCGAGGGACGCCAGGTCGGTCAGCTGGCCCCGCTCGACGTAGCGTCGCGGGTAGTGGCGCAGCAGGTCCCCGACCGTGTGCAGCCCGAGCTCGGACGCGAGCGGTTTCGCCGACGTGCCCAGCACGGTGGAGAGGGTGTCGGTGAGCCGCAGCGGGTCGAGTCGGTCCACGGGTCCAGTCCATCACCCGACCCGGACACCCATCCCGCCTGTCGTTGCTGCTCCGAAAGATGCGGACGCAACCAGCCGTCGGTCGAGGGTCGAGCCCATGATCACCGAAGTGGTCTCGACCACGCTCGACCACCGAGTACTCGCCCGACCTTTCACGCGCCGAGCGACTGTCTCGCGGAGGGCGTCCGTGATCCGGTGACAGATGGCTGCATGCAGCCGTGGGCCGTTCGGCGGGATGGCCACGGAAGCGCCCCAGCGGTCAGCCGCTCTGGTCAGGGGGTGAAGGTGCGGGAGTAGCGGGCGCCGTCGCGGTCGAGCAGCACGACGGCGCCGTCGACCCGCGCGAGCTCGGTCAGCCGTTCCGGCAGCCAGTCGTCGGCGCCGATCCGGAAGCGGCCCTCCCCCACCGGTACGAGCCGCTCGTCGCTCATCGGCGCCTCCACCCCGCCGGGCGCGCAGAGCAGCAGTGCGCCGCCGCGCGGCGCGATGCGGAAGTCGGGGAACCAGGGCGTCCAGGAGCGGTAGTGCCCGACGTACGGCGCGAGGTCCGCACCGGCGCCAGCGACCGCGGTGCCCTCGCCGCGGCGGAAAAGGTACGGACCGACGTCCCATCCCTCGCTCGTCGCGTCGAGGAGGTACGGCCGCAGCAGCGGGTGGTCGGTCACGTAACGACCGAGCAAGGTGCGCCAGAGCCGGCCGGTGCGGCCGCGGGCGTCGCGCAGCCGTACGCCTCGTTGGTCGTCCCGCAGCTCGAGATCCGTGCCGTCCGCGGTGAAGGCGCCGAGCAGGGCGCTGGGCAGCTCGCCCGCGCGGACCTGCAGGTCGGCACGCGGCAGCGCGTCGTACGACGGCGCCGCCTCGGTGAGGATGCCGTGCGCGACCCGCGCCAGGTGCTGGGCGGCGAGGCAGTCGCCGTTCGCGTTGGTGAGCACGCCGATGCCCACGTCGGCCTGCGGGTCGGCGATGACGAACGAGGCGTAGCCGATGTTGCCGCCGCCGTGGGTCAGGCAGGGCCGTCCGGCGATCACCTCGTGGTTCAGCCCGAGGCCGTACCGGCTGAGGGTCACCGGCGGATACCCGTCGGGCGCCAGGACGTCTTCGCCCTCGGGTGCGGCCGGCTCGCCGAGTCGGGACAGCACCGCGGGAGCAACCACGGTGCGGCCGTCGAGCGTGCCGTCGCCGAGCAGCAGCCGCAGGTACCGCCCGATCCCGCGCGCCGTGACCGCGATGCAGCCGTCCGCGCCGTCGAGTTCCACCCAGGCCGCCGGGGCGAGCGGATCGCCGGGCAGCCAGGGCCGGTCGTCGTACGCCGGCCAGTACCCGGTCGCGAACCGCGACCGGTCGGCATGGGTGACCCGGCCGACGGCGTCGTGCTCGATCCCCAGCGGACCGAACAACCGCTCCTGCAGCACGTCGGCGAGCGGGCGGCCGGTCGCCGCGCGGATCACCTGCCCCAGCAGCAGGTAGCCATGGTTGGAGTAGTGGAAGCGTTGTCCCGGCGGGCTGCTGGCCCGCTCGCGCAGCGCCCAGGTGAGGGCTTCGCCGCCGGGCAGCCCCTCGCCGCCCATGACCAGCCCGGCGGTGTGGGACAGCAGGTGTCGCACGGTGATGTCCCCGGTCCAGCGGCCGGCCTGCAGCCAGGGCAGCCACCGTACGACCGGCTCGTCGAGGCCGACGCGGCCCTCCTCGGCCAGGGCCAGGATCACCAGCGCCACGAACGACTTGCTGATCGACGCGATCTGGAAGAGGTCGTTGTCGGCCGGCTCCCGACCGCTCGCCACGTCGGCCACCCCGAACGGGATCTGGTGACGCGGGCCGGCCCGGTCCACGACCACCAGGACACCCCCGGGCATCGGGTGGTGCCGGCAGAGCTCGCGCGCGTACCGGGCGAGGCGGCCCGCGAAGTCGTCGCCGGTCACGTGCGGTCGACCAGCAGCTGCTCGCGCGCGAGCAGGTCGTCGAAGGTCTCGCGGCGCACCGCGAGCCGGCTCTGCCCGTCGCGGCAGAAGACCACCGGTGGGCGGCGCGCGGCGTTGTAGTTGTTGGACATCGTGAAGCAGTACGCGCCGGTGACCGGGACGGTGAGCAGGTCCCCCACCCGCGGCGTCACGAGCGGTACGTCGCGGGCGAGCGTGTCACCGGACTCGCAGTGCCGCCCCACGACATCGCACACCTCGAGCGGGCCGGTGCGGTCGATCACGGCCGGCTCGAACGGCTGGCCGTACAGCGACACCTCGAGGTTGTCGCCCATGCCGCCGTCGACGGCGACGTGCGTGCGCGGCCCGCGCTTGACCGTCACGACGCGGTACGCCGTGATGCCGAACCGGGCCACCATGGACCGGCCCGGCTCGACGAGCAGCTCGACGTCGGTGCCGAGGTGGCGGTGCACCGCGGCCACCACCCGCTCGGCGTACTCCTCGACGTCCGGTGCGGCGTCGGTCCGCACGTAGCGCACGCCGAGACCGCCGCCGAGGTCGTACACGCCGAAGCGTTCCAGCCGGGCGAGCGCGGCCACGGCGGCCTCGAACTGGGTGAGGTCGCCGATGCCCGAGCCGATGTGCGCGTGCAGACCGTGCAGGTCGAGCATCGGCTCACGCCGGATCCGGGCGATCACGTCGGCGATCTGCCCGGACGGCACGCCGAACTTGCTCGCGTCGTGGCCGGTCATCATCGCGCTGTGGGTGCTCGCGTCGACCGCCGGGCTGACGCGCAGCAGGACCGGTACGGGCGTGTGCGCCAGCCGGGAGATCCGGTCCACGTCGTCGAGGTTGTCGACGACGACGTACCGCACGCCGGCGGCGAGCGCGGCGGCGATGTCGGCGTCGGTCTTGGCGTTCCCGTGGAACACGATGCGTCCTGGGTCGGCACCCCCGGCGAGGGCCTGCACCAGCTCGCCCTCGGCGGCGACGTCGGTGCCGCAGCCCTCGGAGGCGGTGAGCCCGATGACGGCGGCGGACGGGAACGACTTGGACGCGAACAGCACCAGGGAGCGCGGATGCCGTGTCGTGAACGCCTGCTGGTAGGCGCGGGCGTGGGCCCGCAGCGCGCCCTCGTCGACGAGGTAGGCGGGCGTGCCGTGCTCGGCCACGACGTCGGCGACCGCGCAGCCGCCGACGACCAGGCGTCCGGCCCCGTCGAGGTGGGTGCCGGGCGGGTACAGCGACAGGTCGAGGTCGGCGCGCGGCCCGGTCACGGCGCTCACCGGGTCACCGTCACCTTCGACAGCCCGGCCGGGTGGTCGGGGTCGCGGTGCACCGCGAGCGCCCAGTGGCACGCCAGCTGCTGGCCGCGCACCGTGGCGGCGACGACCTCGAGCGGCTCGGGCAGCGCGGCCGGCAGCGCGATGTCGGCGCCCGGAGCGGCCGACCAGAGCGAGGACTCCGTTCCCGTGTCGGCGAGCCGCCGCCGCAGCTGCTGCACGTCCGGCGAGCCGGGTCCTCCGGTGTCGAGCAGGACGACCGGAACGCGCGGGTCGAGCGCCGCGATCGGGCCGTGCAGCAGGTCGGCGACCGACAATCCCTGCGCGAAGACGCCGGTCGTCTCCTTGACCTTGAGCGCGGTCTCGAGCACGGCGCCGTAGCCGATGCCACGACCGGTCACCTGCAGCCGGTCACGCCCGGCCCACCGCCCGGCGAGGTCGCGGACCGGTTCCTCGTCAGCGAGCACCCCCGCGACGGCGTCCGGCAGCTCGCGCAGCTGCGCCGCCGTCACCGGGTCGGGCCGGCCGACCGACCGCGCCACCGCCGTGCCGACGGCGAGGACCGCGAGCATCGACGCGGTCACCGTCTTTGTCGCCGGTACGGCCCGCTCCGGCCCGGCCGCCAGCGCGAGGGCGAGCGCGCACGATCCGGCGAGCGGGCCCGCGGGGTCGTTGGTGACGGCGACGGTCGCCCCGCCGGCCGCGCGGGCCGCGCCGCAGACCGTGACGATCTCCGGGGTGGCGCCGGACTGGCTCAGTCCGACGACGAGATGCCCCGCGTGGCGCGCCGTGCTGCCGTACCGCGTCACCAGGCTCGGTGCGGCGAGCAGCCCGGGTACGCCGGCCCACAGCTCGACGACGTAGCGCCCGAGCATCGCGGCGTTGTCCGAGGACCCGCGGCCGACGAACTCGACGCCGACCGGCGGTGCCGCGAGCAGCTCCTGGACCCTCCCGACATCCCGCTCCCAGCGGGCGACGAGGCGGCCGAGCACCTCGGGCTGCTCGTGCATCTCGCGCAGCATCGCGCTCGCCGCTCGTCGCATGGTGCCGTCCTCCTCAGTCGGTCCGGAGCCCGCCGGAGCCGCCCGGGCGGGCGCCGAACAGTGCCGCCCGGGTCGCATCCTGCCGCGCGGCGAGCTGCCGCCACATCCCTGCCGCGTCCGGGTCGGGTGCGAGCGCGACCGCGCCCGTACCTAGCGCTGGTAGCCGTATCCCCACAGCGGTGGCGGCGAGCCGGGCGGCGCCGACCGCCGACTGGTCGGGCTCGTCGGTGTGCAGCCGCACCGGGCGGCCGGTCGCGTCGGCGAGGTCCTGCGCGAACCCGCGGTCCAGTGCGGCACCGGCCATCGCAACCTCCCCGCTTGCGGAACCGGGAGCGAGCTGCCCGAGCACCGCCACGCAGCGAGCGGACTCGGCCACGATCGCGGTCCGCAGCGCACGCGCCAGCTGCCCGCGCGTCGTACCGAGGTGCAGCCCGGTCAGGGCACCGGTGAGCGTCGGGTCCCACAGCGCGCCCTGCTCCCCCGGCGCCAGGTACGCCAGCATCACCGGCGCTGCGGGGGGCGGGACGTCCGCGGCGAGGCGGGCCAGCTCGCCCGGCCCGGCCAGGCCCAGCAGGGCGGCGAGCCAGGCGAGCGCCGAGCCGGTCGCGAGCAGGTCCATCTCGGCGCCGTACCCGCCGGCGGCGAGCGGGGTGACGAGGAACCGGTGCGCCGGGTCCCGCGTGCTCGCCTCCACCCGGCCGAGGATCACGGTGCTGGTGCCGGCGAGGTAGGCGACCTCGCCGGGAGCGTCGATGCCGAGCGCGTACGCGCCGAGCACCGAGTCGGCGGCGCCCAGGACGACCGGCAGCCCCTGCGGCGCGCGCCAGGCGGCCGCGAGTTCGCAGCGCAGTGGCCGCGCCGTGGTCGAGGGCAGCACCTCCGGCAAGCGCCACCGCGCCGGCGCGATCGCCTCGTCCCAGCGACCGCGCGACAGGTCGTAGCAGCCGTACCCGCTGGCCGTGCTCGGGTCGGTCGCCGGCTGCCCGGTCAGGTGCGCGAAGAGCGCGTCCTTCGCCCCGCAGAGCCATTCGGCGTCGGCGGCCGGAGCGCCCTGCGCCGCCAGCCGGGTCATCATCGGGACGAGGTAGCGCCCGTCGACCCACTGCCCGGTCCGGGCGTAGAGGCCCGTGCCCGCGCTCTCGCGGTACCGCTCGCCGTCGGCGTCGGCACGCGCGTCCTGCCAGGTCAGCGCGCGACCGATCGGCTGCGCGTCCCGGTCGAGCCCGACGAGCGTCGGCAGCATCCCCGACAGGCCGATCGCGCACCAGCGGTCCGCGGCCACCTCGCGCCCCAGCTCGCGCAGCGCCTGATCGAGCGCGCGCCACCAGTCGGCGGGTTCCTGTTCGGCGGCACCCGGTTCGGGCCGGTGGGTCGGGTAGTCGGCGCGCGCGCGGGCCAGCACCCCTCCGTCCCCGTCCAGCGCCACCACCTTGAGCGACGACGTGCCGAGGTCGACGCCGACCACCGCCGCCCCGGCCATGGCGCTCACCCTCCCAGGCGCCCGTACGGCATCGACACCGTCACCGGGTGCGGGCGATCGCGGCGAGCGCGTCGCCTGCGGCGTTCAGGGTCTGGTCGATGTCGGCGTCGGTGTGAACCAGGGAGACGAACAGGTTCTCGAACTGCAGCGGGTGGAACAGCACGCCGCGCAGCGACATCTCCTGGTACCAGCGGGTGAACAGCGCCTCGTCGGCGTACGCCGCGGCGTCGCGCCAGTTCTTGATGGGCCGGGAGGCGAACCAGAGCTGGAACACCGTGCCGAGACCCTCGACGTACGCGTCGAAGCCGTTGTCGACCGCGAGCCCGCGCAGCCCCTCGGCGAGCCGGTCGCCGAGCTTGCGGGCCCGGTCGTAGATGCCGGGTTCGGCGAGGACGTCCATGGTCGCCGAGACCGCCGCGCACTGCACGACGTTGGCGTTGTAGGTGCCGGAATGGGAGTAGCGGCCCTCGGCGATCATCCGCATCGCCTCGGTGCTGCCGCCGATCGCGGCGACCGGGAACCCTCCGCCCAGGCCCTTGGCGAGCGTGGTCAGGTCCGGGGTGACGCCGAAGTACTCCTGCGCCCCACCCCGGGCGAACCGGAAGCCGGTGATGACCTCGTCGAAGATGAGCAGCGCGCCGTACTTCTTGGTCTCCGCGCGCAGCAGCTCGAGGTAGCCGGGTTCGGGCAGGATGCAGCCGGTGTTGAACACCGCCGCTTCGGTGATGACCGCGGCGATCTCCTCGCCGCGCTCGGCCATCAGCCGGGTGAAGCTCTCCGGGTCGTTCCAGGTCAGCACGACCAGGGTGTCGGACAGCTCGTGCGGCACCCCCGGTCCGGCGGCGACCGGTCGGGGGTGGTCGGCGGGGCCGGCCAGCTCCGGGTCGACGTGGTTGGACCAGTACACGGTGTCCTGCCAGCCGTGGTAGTGGCCTTCGAAGCGCACCACCAGCCGCCGGCCGGTGGTCGCCCGGGCCAGCCGCACCGCGGCGCCGACCGCTTCCGAACCGGAGTTGGTGAACCGGACCTGCTCGATGCCCGGCACCGCCGCAACGACCTTCTCCGCGGCCTGCACCTCCAGCTCGTACGGCAGCCCGAAGCAGGTGCCGTACTCCCCGATCGCGTCCGCGACCGCCTTGGTCACGACCGGGTGCCGGTGGCCGAGGATCATCGGCCCGAGGCCGAGCAGGTAGTCGACGTACTCGTTGCCGTCGACGTCGGTGATGCGCGAGCCCTGCCCCTCGGCGATGAACAGCGGGTACGGCGCCCAGCCGTGCTTGATGGTGCGGGCGGTGCTGCCGACGCCGCCGGGGATGCTGCGGCTGGCGCGCTCGAACAGCTGCGCCGAGGTGGCCGTGCGCCGCCGGTAGTCGTCCTCGAAGGTCATCGCTCGCTCCCGTCGTGCCGATGTGGTGCGGTCAGCCTACTTCATACTCTGTATACAGACTACCGGAGCTGCCGCTCAGCCGCGGCGGAGCAGCAGTTCGAGCAGCGCCCGCGCGGGCGACCCGGTGGCGCCCTTCGGCCAGGGCGGGCGGGCCAGTTCCAGGTACGCGCTCGAGCCGTTGTCGACGTGCACCCATGGCAGCCCGGCACTGAACGGGCGCAGGTAGGTCGCCGCGAGCTGGCCGGAGTCCGGCACGTCGAGCGGGCAGTTCACGGAGTCGGCGACGTCGGAGGCGAGCAGGCGGGCGTACTCCGGGCGCAGCGGGAGCTCCCAGCCCGGCTCGCCGGCCGCGGCTCCCGCCTCGACGAGCGCGGCCGCCAGCGCGCGGTCGCTGGCCCAGCAGCCCCAGAGCGCGTCGCCGACCCCGCCGCCGTCGGTGAGGGTGCCGACGTCGAGCAGCGCCGCCGGACGCGCCTTGGCCAGGTGCGCGAGCGCGTCGGCGAGCACGAGCCGGCCCTCGCAGTCGGTGTCGGTCACCTCGGTGGTGCGCCCGTCCGGGTGGCGCAGCACGTCGCCGGGGCGGACCGCCGCGCCGCCGGGCAGGTTCTCGGCCAGCGGCAGCACCGCGCGCACCGGCTCGCCGGCCCCGAGCTCGGTCGCGGCGACCACCGCCGCCGCCACGGCGGCCGCCCCGGCCATGTCGGACTTCATCCATGCGATCTCGTGCGGGTCGCGCTTGAGGTTCAGCCCGCCGGCGTCGAACGTGATGCCCTTGCCGGCCAGCCCCCACTCCTTCGTGCGCGGTCCGGACCCGGCGCGCAGCTCGACGACGCACGGTGCGTTCCGGCTGCCTCGGCCCACGCCGAGCACCGCGCCGAAACCCTTGTCCGCGAGAGTCTTTCCGGTCCAGACACTGCTCGCCACGCCGGCGGCCCGGGCGTACGAACGCAGCTCGTCGGCGAGGTCCGCCGGGGTCAGGTCGCCCGCGGGGGCGGTGACCAGTCGCCGTACCCGGTTGGCGGCCCCGGCGGCGACCCGGCCGACGTCGAAGCCGCGACGCACCGCCGCGTGGCGCGCTGTACCCGGTGCGAGGAGCAGCGTCGCCGCCCGCAGCTCGCGACCGTCCTTGCCGGGGTGGTACCCACCGAGCAGCAGGCCCTCGGCGACCGCGCGTACGCCGGCGCCCGGGTCGTCGGCCAGCTGCCCGAGCGGGGTCGCGAGCGCGCGGTGGTCGTGCGCGAGCGCGCGTACGGCCGCGAGCTGCGCCGCCTCCCGGAGCCGGTGCAGGTCCCACGAGTCCGGGCTGCCGAGCCCGACGAGCAGCACGGGGACGGTGGCGCTCCGGGCACCGCTGCCCGCGACCGGGAGCAGCAGATGCTGCCCGGCGGCCCCGGTGAAGCCGCCTACCGCGCCCAGCAGGGCGGTGAGCACGGCGGGATCCGGCAGGCCGGGCCCGTCGCTGCCCGCGGCGAGGGCCGCACCGTCGCGCCCGGTCCAGGCGCCCAGCACCAGCAGCTCGCCACGCGCGCCCGGCCGGGTGGCGAGCCGCAGCGACGGCACGCTCAGCCGGCCTTGTGCACGGCCAGCAGGGTCTGCGTGGAGAGGTTGTTGACCGAGCCGACCAGTGGCGACATCACGAACCCGTCCCACTGCGGGCTGTGTGCCTCGATGACGTTCGGGTAGTTGAGGACGATGTAGGGCCGGTCGTCGAAGATGATCTTCTGCATCTCGTTGACGACCTGCTGACGGGCGTCGCGGTCCAGCAGCGTGCTCTGCTTCTGGTACAGCTTGTCGTACGCCGGGTTGCAGTAGCCGCTGTCGGACAGGTTGCCCCACTGGGCGCAGGTCATCGCGGCGAGCACGGTCTGCGGGTCGGGCGGCAGCACCCAGTCCCACATCGCCAGGTCGTAGTCCTGGTACTTGTCGTCGTCGCCGGCGATCGCCGACCACGCGGCGTCCGGGTCCATCCGGTGCTGCTTGAGCTCGATCCCGACCTGCTTGAAGTCGCCCTGGATGATCTGGAAGGTACGGTCGCCGGTCCCGGCGATCTCGGTCGGGAAGACGAGGTCGTAGCTCATCTTCTCGCCGTCGGGCGCGACCCGGATCCCGTCGGAGCCCTTGGCGAGCCCGGCCGCGTCGAGCAGCTGGTTCGCCTGGTCGAGGTCGAACGGGAGCGGCTTGATGCTCGGGTCGTTCCACCCCGACGCCGGCTGCACGATCGAGGCGCCCGGCACCGCCTGCCCGAGCCAGGCGGTGTCGATGATCTGCTGGCGGTCGATGGCGTACTCCATCGCCTTGCGCACGTTCGGGTCGAGCAGCTCGTGGTGCGCCTTCTTCTTCGGGTTGGTGTTGATGATGAAGGTCATGAAGGTGAGGCTGTCGCCGGTGAGCACCTTCATCCCGGCGCCGTTGAGGGTCTCGATGGCGGTCGGCGGCGTGGCCTCGCCGATCATGTCCAGCTGACCGGTCTTCAGCGCGGTCACCATCGCGTCGTCGTTGGCGAAGAACTGGAACCCGAACCCGTCGATGTGCGGCGCCGGACCGAACCAGTTGGGGTTGCGGGCGAAGAGCGCGAGCTGGTTCTTCGTGTACTTGGTCATCGTGAACGGCCCGCCGGCGACGATCGGCGCCGGGTTCTGGAAGGTCGCGATCTTGCTGCCGTCCCCTTCCGCGAGCGGACCCCACACCTGCTCGGGGTAGATATGGACGCCCTGCATCTGGGCGAGCACGTTGGCGACCGGAGCGTTGTAGGTGAGCACCAGCGTGTTGTCGTCGGGCGCCGTCGCCGTCTTCAGGTGCTGCACCAGCCCGGCCAGCAGCGCGGTCGGCCCGGACTGGAACTTCACCATCATCGTCAGCGTGAAAGCGGCGTCCTTGGCGGTGAGCGGCGCGCCGTCGGACCACTTCGCCCCGGAGACGGTGTGGAAGGTCCAGGTCTTGCCGTCGCTCGAGGTCTCCCACTCGGTGGCGAACGACGGGACCAGGTCGAGCTTCTCGTCGTACTCGACCAGGTGCGGGTAGAGGTACTGGTAGGCGACCGAGCTGTAGTCCGACTGGGACACGAACGGGTTCAGCGAGTCGATCGTCGCCGTCGCGCCGATGCGCAGCACGCCGTCTCCGCCGCCGCCGGAGCCGTCGGTGGGTGCGCCGCCACCGCCCGCGCTGCCGCTGCTGCAGGCGGTCGTGACGAGCGCGAGGGCGGCGAGCGCCGCGACGAGTGCGATCCGGATCCTGCCCATGTGCCGTCTCCCCTGGTACGGCGCGAGCGGACTGGCACCCGACCAAACGTCGCGACCGCAGTTCCTGGTCGGGTCAGTCTGCTCAGTATAAGGTCTGCCCGTCAAGGATCACCGCGACGTGTTTCGAGAGGGTGAGCAGTGCGCCGCTCCGGGTACCTGTGGAAGCGGTCGATGTTCGCCGCGGTCACGGTCCTCGTCGCGATCACGCTCAACTTCGTGCTGTTCCGGGTGCTGCCCGGCAGCGCCGTCGACCGTTTCAGCAAGGTGCCCAACGCGACCCCCGAGCTCAAGCGCGCGCTCGCGGCCCAGTTCGGCCTCGACAAGTCGCTGTGGGAGCAGTACTGGCGCTACCTGGTCGAGCTGGTGCACGGCAACCTCGGCATCAGCTTCGCCAACCAGCAACCGGTCACCGACAACCTGCGCACCGCCTTCGCCAACACGCTGCCGATGGTGACGACCGGGACCGTGCTGGCACTCGTCATCGGCATCGGCTTCGGCGTGCTCTCGGCGATCCGGCGCGGGACGGTGGGCGATCACGTCGGCACCAACCTCGCCGTGCTCTTCTACGCCTTCCCCACGCAGTTCCTCGGGATGATGCTGCTCATCCTCGTCGCCGGGCGGCTGCCCGCCGGCGGCATGAGCGACCCGTTCGCCGTAGACCAGACCTGGGTCGAGCAGTGGCGCGATGTCGGGATGCACATGATCCTGCCCGTCGCCACGCTCGTCCTCACGCTCTACGCGGAGAACACGCTGATCGTGCGGTCCGCGATGCTCGAGACGCTCGGCGAGGACTACGTCCTGACGGCCCGCGCCAAGGGCGTTCCGAAGCGGCGGATCATCCGTTCGTACGCGCTGCGCAACGCGATGCTGCCGACCGTCACGATGGTCGCCCTCTCGCTCGGGTCGATCGTGACCGGCGCGATCCTGATCGAGATCATCTTCTCGTGGCCCGGCATCGGTCGTGAGCTCTACAACGCGGTCCTGGCCCGCGACTACCCGATGCTGCAGGGCGGCTTCCTGGTCATCACGGTCGTCGTAGTCGTGCTGAACCTGCTGGCCGACCTGCTCTACTTCAGCCTCGATCCGCGGATCACCGAATGAGCAGCAACACGATCAGCACCGGCGAGGTCGCCGTCGAGCTGCACGCCGACCAGGGGCTGTGGGCGACCCTGCGCGGGGTGATGCGCGAGCCGAGCGCGATCGTCGGCACCGCCGTGATCGTCTTCTTCGTGCTGGCGGCACTGTTCGGGCCGCTCGTGGCGCCGTACAGCCTGACCGAGCCGAGCTGCGCGGTGTACGAACCGCCGTCGAGCGCGCACTGGCTCGGCTGCGACGACGGCGGGATCGACGTGCTCAGCCTGGTCCTGCAGGGCGGGCGGATCTCGATGATCGTCGGGGTGGTCGCGACGGTGATCGCCATGACGCTCGGCGCCGTGATCGGCGTCCTCTCCGGCTACTTCGGCGGGGCCACCGACGTCGTACTGATGCGCATCACCGACTACTTCCTCGTGATCCCGCAGATCGTGCTGATGATCGTGACCGCGGCGGTGTGGGGGCCGAGCCTGTCCCACGTGATCGTCGTGATCGGGCTGCTGATGTGGACGGGCACCGCGCGGGTCATCCGCGCGCAGGTCAAGAGCATCCGGGAGCGCACCTACATCCGGCGCGTCGAGTCGCTGGGCGCCGGACACGTACGGATCATGCTGGCGCACGTGGTCCCGCAGGTGGGCCCGCTGCTGGTGGCGAACACCGTGCTGGCGATCACCGTCGCCATCTTCAACGAGACGGCACTGGCCTTCCTCGGGCTGTCCGACCCCACCGCGATCACCTGGGGCACGATCATGGAGCGCGCGTTCGAGCGCTCCGCGGTCAGCGCCGGTGCGTGGTGGGCGATTGTGCCCGCGGGCCTCGCTGTCGCGTTCTTCGTGATGGGCTGCTACCTGCTCGGCCGCTCGATCGAGGATTCCCTCAACCCGCGCCTGAAGGTCTCCTACCTCTCCCCGTGGTCGTGGCGGCTGCGTCCCCTCGTCGGCCGGGACAAGGAGGCGGTGTGAGCACCAGCGCGCCCGTACCGACCGTTCCCGCTCCCGTGCTCGCGATCGAGGACCTGAACGTCTGGTTCGACCACCCGCACCGGCGCGGCGCACCGGTGCACACCGTGCGTGACGTGAACCTGACCGTCCCACCGGGCGGGCGGCTCGGGCTGGTCGGCGAGTCCGGTTCGGGCAAGACGACGACGATCCTCGCGGCCATGGGCCTGCTGCCGCGGACCGCGACGGTGAGCGGGCGGATCCTGCTGGGCGGCACCGACATCCTCGCCGGCGGGGAACGCACCGTGGCCCCGCACCGGTGGAACGAGATCGCCATGGTGTTCCAGGGCGCGATGAACGCGTTCAACCCGGTCAAGACCGTCGAGTGGCAGATCGTCGAGGCGTTGCGGGTCCACGGGGTCAGCCGCGGCCGGGCGGCGCGTGCCCGGGCCCGCGAGCTGCTGGAACTGGTGGGCGTACCCGCGCAGTGGGGCGCGCGCTACCCGCACGAGCTCTCCGGCGGGATGCGCCAGCGCGCGGTGATCGCGATGGCGCTGTCCTGCGAGCCGCGCGTGCTGCTGGCCGACGAACCCACGACCGCGCTCGACGTCGTGGTCCAGGACCAGGTGCTGCGGACGCTCGTACGGCTCGCCGACGAGCTGGACCTCGCCGTCGTGCTGGTGACCCACGACCTCGCCGTCGTCGCCCAGACCTGCGACCGGGCCGCGGTCATGCTCGAGGGCGAGATCGTCGAGCAAGGACCGGTCGACACGCTGTACCGGGGCGCCCGCCACCCGTACACCCGGCGCCTGTTCGAGGCCACGCCGGACCTGGCCGCGGTACGGCGGGCCGACCCGCCGCCACCGACCGAGCCGCTGCTGCAGATCTCCGACCTGCAGGTCACCTACCGGGCGCGGCGCGGTGGGGAACCCACGCCGCCCGCCGTCGACGGCGTCTCGCTGCACGTGGACCGCGGCGAACTCGTCGCGCTCGTGGGCCAGTCCGGGTGCGGCAAGACCACGACCCTGCAGTGCGTGCTCGGCATGGTGCCCGCGACCTCCGGCTCGGTGCGGATCGCCGGCACCGAGGTCACCGGCCTGACCCGCCGCCAGTGGCGACCGCTGCGCCGGCGGGTCCAGCTGATCTACCAGGACCCGTACGAGTCGCTCGACGTGCGGTTCCGGGTCCGCCAGACCCTCGCGGAGCCGCTGCGCATCCACGGGATCGGGAAGAACGCGGCGGGTCGGCGGGCGCTCGTCGTCGAGGCGCTGGAACGGGTCGGGCTCACCCCGCCCGAGCGCTACCTGGACCGCTACCCGCACCAGCTCTCCGGCGGCCAGCGCCAGCGGGTCGCGATCGCCTCCGCGCTGGTGCTGGGCCCCGAGCTGCTGCTCGCCGACGAACCGGTGTCGATGCTCGACGTGTCGGTACGCGCCGGCATCCTCGAGCTGCTCGACGAGCTGCGCGACCAGTCCGCGATGGGCATCCTGATGATCACCCATGACCTGTCCACGGCGGCGAGCTACGCCGACCGCATCGCCGTCATGCACCAGGGCCGGCTCGTGGAGACCGGCCCGACCTGGCAGGTCGTGAACCAGCCCGCCGCCGACTACACCCGGACCCTGCTCGCGGCGGTGCCGAGCCCCGACCCGTCCCGTGGGCCGGACCCGGTCACGACGGCGGGCTGAGCGGGCGTACCACCCACTCGCCGAGGTCGTGCGGTGCGAGCAGCTGGCGGTTGTTCGACCCGGCCGTGTAGAACACGAAGTCGCGCGCCCGGTAGGTCTGCTGGAAGCAGTCGAACGCGACACCCGCGTCGTCGAAGCTCACGCCGCGGACACGTACGACCTGCTCGCGGCGGGTCAGCTTGAGCCGCGCCCGCTCCCGCTCGTCGGGGGTGTCCACCTCGAGGGACTGCTCGACGTAGTCGTCGGTGAACCCGTAGCGCTCGGCCAGGTAGCGGTAGAGCGAGCCGCCCTCGGCGAGCAGCGCCTCGTCGAGTGCGGGTACGCGGCGCAGCGGCAGCACCGCCTGCTCCAGGATGGCCGGGGTGGTGCCGATGGCACGCAGCCGCAGGATCTCCCAGACCGGCTCGCCCGGCTCGATCGCGAGCGCCCGCACGATGTTGTGGCTCGGGACGCCGACCGACACCCCGAGCAGCTCGGTGGTGAGGACAGGCTCGCCGGCGCCGTCGGCGAGGGTCTCCAGCAGCTCCCCGGGACGGGCCGGGTGCGACGGGATGCGACCGCGCGCCACGAACGTGCCCACGCCCTGGTGCCGGCGCACCTTGCCCGCCCGCTCCAGCTCGTCGAGGGCACGCCGTACCGAGATCAGGCTGACCCCGGTTCGCGCGGCCAGGTCGGTCGCGCTCGGCAGCCGGTCCCCCGCCTGCAGTCCCTCGTCCTCCACGAGCTGCACGACGTAGTCGTAGACCTGCTGGTAGCGCAGCACCCGGCCCGGCGCGGCGGCCGGTGCCGGCTCGGGGGTCATCGCGGCTCGGGGGTCATGGCGGCTCCTACGGCCCGCAGGCGGTGTCGCCCGCGCCCGCGGACCACGTGCGGACAACATAGTGAGTATGTCAACCGGCCCGCCCCACCTACCCGCGTCCCTGCTCGAATCGTCGTCAACTTCGCGCGTTGACGACGATTCGAGCAGGGACACGGGTCATTCGACGCCGAGGATGAGCGGCCAGTACGGCTGCCCGCCGTGGAACACCTCGAGTTCGACGCCCGGATGGGCCTGGCGCAGATGACGGCGTACGCCCGCCACGCTCGACCCGTCCTCGTCCTGCCCGGTCACGACGGTGACCTGCTCGCCTCCCGCCTGCAGCAGGCGGTCGAGCACCCGCAGCGCCACCTCGGGGACGTGCGCACCGATCTCGGCGACGTCGCCCTCGACGATGCCGAGGACGTCCCCGGGCCGGCAGGGCCCCGCCATCGTGATGGCGGCGCGGACGGCGGTGGTGACTGCGCCGTACCGGGTCTCGTGCGCGGCCCGGGTCATCCCGATGACGTCGTCGTCGAACGCCAGGCCCGCCTGGTGCACGGCGACGGCGGCGAGCGACTGCACCACCGAACGGGTCGGGATCACCGCGACCCGCAGCCCCTCGTCGCGCGCCGCACGGGCGGCCGCCTCGGCGGCCGGGTGGACGTCGGAGTCGCTGGTGAGTACGACGACCTCGGCGGCGCCGGCCCGCCGGATGCCGTCGAGCAGCTCCCCGGTACTGGGCGCCTGGCGCGGGAGGGCGGCCACCGTCACCACGCCGTCGTGCGAACCGAGCAGCTCGGCCATGCCGGGGCCGTGCGTGACGACCACGACGGCGCGCCCGGCGGGTGCCGCGACCCCGGTCACCTCGCGCAGCGCGGTGACCCGGATGCGGTACGGCCGTCCCGCCTCGATCCCCGCCTCGATCGCGGCGCCGACGTCGTCGGTGTGCACGTGGACGTTCCACAGCCGGTCGGCCCCGACCACCACGACCGAGTCCCCGAGCGCGGCGAGCGCGTCGCGCAGCGCCGACACCGGGCCTGCCGGCGCGTCGAGCAGGTACATCACCTCGTACGCGCCGCCGCTCTGCTCCGGTGCTGCGGACCGGACCGGCTCCGGCAGCGGCCGTGGCGAGGGCGGGTGCACGACGCCGGTGACGACCTCCTCCAGCGCGTCGTACAGCACGACGAGCCCGCGCCCACCCGAGTCGACGACGCCGGCGCGGGCCAGGGCCGCGAGCTGCTGCGGCGTGCGCTCGAGCGCCTCGCGCGCGGCCCGGGCCGCCGCGCTGACCACCGCGACCAGGTCCTCGGGCGCCGCCGCGGCGGTACGCGCGGCCTGCTCGGCGGCCTCGCGGGCCACGGTGAGCACCGTCCCCTCGACCGGGGTCGCGACCGCGTCGTACGCGCTGCGTGCAGCGCAGCCGAGCGCGTCCGCCACCGCGACCGCTGCGGGCCGGCCGGCTGCGGTCGCGGACGTGAGCCCGTCGACGAATCCGCGTACCAGCTGGCTGAGGATGATGCCCGAGTTGCCGCGGGCGCCGAGCAGCGCGCCTTGCGCGAACGCCTCGCCCACGGCGGCCGCGTCGCGCGCAGCGTCCGGGTCCGGCCGGCCGTCCAGCGCCTGCTCCATCGCGGCGCAGGCCGCCTCCTGGGTGAGGTAGAGGTTGGTGCCGGTGTCGCCGTCCGGTACGGGAAACACGTTCAGCGCGTCGATCTCGGCGCGTGCCTCCCCCAGCGCTGCCAGGCCGCGGTGCGCCCAGGACCGCAGCAGCGCGCCGTCGGGAGCCACCACCCGTGCCGCCTCCAACCCGCTCATGTCCGCCCGCGGCCCGAGCGTAACGATCCGGCGATCACCTCACCCCGTTCCCCGTGTCCCTGCTCGAAACGTCGTCAACCGGCTCCGGTAACGACAGTTCGAGCAGGGACACGGAGCCGGCGCGGTTTGGGTACGGCGGCGGGCGTCGTATACCCTCTTCGGGTTCCGCCCTGTGATCCCCGAGGAGAAGACCGTGGCTGCCACCTGCGACGTCTGCGGCAAGAGCCCCGGCTTCGGCAACGCGATCTCGCACTCCCACCGCCGTACCCGCCGGCGCTGGCTGCCGAACGTGCAGAGCGTGCGCACCGTCGTCGGCGGCACCCGCAAGCGGCTGTCGGTCTGCACCTCCTGCCTGAAGGCCGGCAAGGTCACCCGCGCGTAGTCCGCGTACGACCCACGGGCGCTAGCCGCCCCGCTGCGCGCCGCCCGCGGCTCCCAGCGCCCATCCGTGGTGCACCGGTCCGATCCCGGTGCCGAGCGCGAACCCCTGCGACAACGCTCCGGTGACGTACGCCTTGGCCTGCCGTACCGCCTCCGGTACGTCGTCGCCGCGCGCCAACCACGAGGCGATCGCCGACGCCAACGTGCACCCGGTCCCGTGGGTGTGGCGGTTGTCCTGCCGCGGCGCCTCCAGCAGCACCTCGGTCGTGCCGTCGGTGAGCAGGTCCACCGCGGGGCCCGCGAGATGACCGCCGGTGAGCAGCACCCAGCGCGGTCCGCGCTCGAGCAGCCGCTCCGCCGCGTCGCGCTGGCTCGCCGCGTCGGTGATCCGCAGCCCGGTCAGCGCGGCCGCCTCCGCGAGGTTCGGCGTGACGACCGTGGCACGCGGCAGCAGCACGTCACGTACGACCTGCTGGGCGTCGGGCGCGAGCAGCGTGTCACCGTGCTTGCTGACCGCCACCGGGTCGACGACGACGGGGACGTCCGGCGGGAGCGTGGTGAGCAGGTCGGCGACGCACTCCACGAGCGGTACGGACGAGAGCATCCCGGTCTTGACCGCGTCGACGCCGATGTCGTCGACGACGCTGCGGAACTGGGCGCGCACCGCCTCGACGGGCACCTCCCAGGCCCCCTGCACGCCGAGACTGTTCTGCGCCGTCACCGCCGTCACGACGCTCATGCCGTGCACGCCGAGCGCGAGCATGGTCTTGAGGTCGGCCTGGATGCCGGCACCCCCGCCCGAGTCCGAGCCGGCGATCGTCAGCACGCGGGGCGGGGCCTCGTTCACGTGACCACCGTACGCGGTGCCGTTCGCCTCCAAGGGCCGCTCAGCCCGCCTCCGCGACCGAGGCCTCGCGGCGCTCGGCCCCGGGCCCGCGCGTGCTACCTCGCTTCGCTCGGGCGTCGCCCGTCGGCGGTACGCGTTCCCATCCCACAACGCGCGTTGATCGCGATCATGATGTGATCGGTCTCAAACTCCGCTTCGAACGCACACCGTCATGATCAACGGGAGTTCGGGCGCACAATCCCATGATCGAACCTGAGCGGGCGGCTGGTCAGGCGAAGTGGTCGTAGCCGGCGGCGGCCTCGTACGCGCGGCCGTCGACGAGCACCGGCCCTTCGCCCGGCTCGCCGACCTCGCCGATGACGACGAAGCCCTCCGGACGCCAGAAGTCCGGCGGGAAGGTGGCCACCAGCGCGTGGTCGTCGCCGCCGGTCAGCACCCAGGTGAGCGGGTCGAGGTTGAAGGCGGCGGCCGTCTCGGCGAGCGGTGACGCGACAGGTACGGCGGCGCTGTCGAGCCGGATCGTGACCCCGGAAGCGGTGGCCACGTGCCCCAGGTCGGCGAGCAGCCCGTCGGACACGTCGATCAGCGAGGTGGCGCCGGCGCGGGCGGCCGCCGGTCCGAGCGGGTACGGCGGCTCCGGCCGGCGGTGCGCGTCGACGAGCGCCCGCGGGCTGCGAAAGCCGCGGGAGAGCACGGCGAGGCCCGCGGCGGCCCAGCCGAGGCGGCCCGCCACCGCGACGACGTCCCCCGGCCGCGCGCCGCCGCGCAGCACCGGCTCCCAGCCGTCGAGGTCGCCGAGCGCGGTCACCGACACCACGACCCGGTCGCTGCGTACGACGTCGCCGCCCACGACCGCGGCCCCGACCTGCGCGCACTCCTCACGCAGCCCGTCGGCCAGCTCCAGCGGCCAGTCCGCAGGCAGTTCGGGCGGCACTCCGAGCCCGACGAGCAGCGCGGTCGGGCGGGCGCCCATGGCCGCCACGTCGACGAGGTTCTGGGCCGCGGCCTTGTGGCCCACGTCGAGCGCGGTGGACCAGTCGCGGCGGAAGTGCCTGCCTTCGACGAGCAGGTCGGTCGTCGCGACCACCCGCCCGCCCGGTGCCGCGAGCACGGCGGCGTCGTCGCCGGGGCCGACGAGAGTGTGCTCCCCCTGCGGCAGCCGGGCGACGACCTGGTCGATCAGGGCGAACTCGCCGAGCGCGCCGACCGTACCGCTGGCCGTCACGGTCCCTCCCTCACGTCCGGGGCGTACGCCCGCTAGTGTCCGACACGCGTGGGGTGCCCGTCCGCCACGCGCGTCCGCGTGTCCCACCACCGAAGCGGCAGGAGGGCGACCATGTCGGTCAAGGCCTACATCCTCATCCAGACCGAGGTCGGAAGGGCCGCAGACGTGGCCGCACGGATCCGAGAGATCTCCGGAGTGACGCAGGCCGAGGACGTGACCGGCCCCTACGACGTGATCGTACGGACCGAGGCGAGCTCGATGGACGAACTCGGCGACCTGGTGGTGACCCAGGTGCAGGCGGTGGACGGCATCACCCGCACCCTCACCTGCCCGGTCGTCAACCTCTGACCGGGCCGGGGCGCCGGCGCCGCCGCGCGGCCGGTGCGGCCGCGGTCGCCCTGCTCGTCGTCTCAACCGCCCTGGCGGGCTGCTCCCGGGAGGTCGCGGTGAGCGCGCCGACGCCGGACGCCGCTAGCGCCGAGGTCTGCGCCCGCGTTGCAGCCGCCCTGCCGGGCACCCTCGCGGGCGCCGAGCGCCGGACGGTCACGCCCGCGGCGCCCACGACCGCCGCCTGGGGCGACCCGCCGATCGTGCTGCGCTGCGGCGTACCCCGCCCGGCCGCGCTGCAACCGACGTCGGTGCTCGCCGACGTCGACGGTGTGTCGTGGTTCCCCGAACAGCTCACCGCAGGGTCGCTGTTCACGACGTACGGCCGGCAGGCGTACGTCGAGGTCGCGATCCCGCAGGACTACCAGCCCGCGACCGTGCTGGGCGAGCTCGCCGCCGCCGTCGCGGCCGACCCACGCGCCGGAGACTGACGCCGGTACGTGGGCCACGCTCTGGCAGAGTGCGGGCGTACTGCCCGCCCCCTCGAGGAGTGCCCGTGCCCGTCCCGCTGCCCGTCGGCACCCGGCTGCTGCACATCGGGCCGCACAAGACGGGCACCACGTTCCTGCAGGGCGCGCTGCACCACAGCCGGAGGGACCTGGCTGCGCACGGCGTGCACTACGTCGGCCACTCCCGCCAGCAGCGCGCCGCCGCGATGGCCGCGGTACGTGGGACGCCGCTGCCCGGTCGCGACGAGGCGTCCATGGCGGCCTGGCCGCGGCTCGTCGCGGAGGTGGCGGGCAGCACCGCCGACCGGGTCGTGATCAGCTCGGAGACGTTCGCGGGAGCCGGCGCGGAGCAGGCCCGCAAGGTCGCCGAAGCGTTCGGCCCGCGCACCCACGTGGTGATCACCCTGCGCCCGCTCGTGCGGCTGCTGCCGTCGCAGTGGCAGCAGTACGTGCAGAGCTGGGCGACGGTCGACTACCCCACCTGGCTCGACAGCGTGCTCAACCAGCCCCCGCCCAGCCCGCACACCCCCTCGTTCTGGGTCCGCCACCGGCACGACGAGCTGGTGCGGCGGTGGGCCGACGTGGTCGGGCTGGACCGGGTCACCGTCGTCGCCCTGGACGAGAACGACCGCGGCATGATCCTGCGGTCCTTCGAGTCCCTGCTCGACCTGCCCGCCGGGCTGCTCACGGCGGACGGCAAGAGCAACCGGTCGCTCACGCTGCCGGAAGCCGAGCTGGCGCGCGAGATCAGCCGGCAGTTCCGGGAGCGCGGGTGGCCGCGCGGGGTGCACGAGTCGTACGTCCGCTTCGCGCTGTACGACCGGCTCAAGGAACGTCCCGCCGACCCGGACGCGCCGGCGATCGCGACCCCGCAGTGGGCGATCGACCGGGCCGACGCGATCTCCGAGCAGATCGTCTCCGGCATCCGCGAGTCCGGCGTCGAGGTGATCGGCGACCTCGCGCACCTGCGGGTGTCCGCCAGCGGTCCGGAGCAGGTGCCGGAGGTCGACGCGGTCAGCGTCGGGCTCGCCGCGCACGCGGTGCTCAGCACGCTCGACGCGACCGTCGTGCGCGAGCAGGAGCGCGCCGGCCGCGCCACGCCGCTCGCACGTTCCATCGACGGCATCCCGACCCGAGCCGTCGTGGGTCAGCTGCTCGGCCGGGTCCGGGGCCGGCTGCGCCGCCCGGCGCGCTGATCCTGCCGGACCTGTTCGAGGCCAGCCGGGACTGCTCAGGGGGCCGGTGCCGTACCGCCGCCCGGCGACGGCGCAAGTTCGGTGACCCGGGTGACGGTCCAGCTGCGGTTCGACACCGGCTGGTAGCCGTGCGCGGCGAGCACGGCGAGGTCGTGCGCCCGTGGAGCGGCCCACCGCGCCTTGCGCGAGTTGTCGCTGATCAGCCAGATCCGTTCCGGGTGGCCGAGTGCGGGAAGGACCGCCCGCATCGGGCGGCTGCGGGTCCAGAGCACGCCGTGCACCGCCGGGTCCTTGCCGACGCCGACGTCGCGCAGGTCGGCGAACGCCCAGGGGTAGCCGACGGCGATCTTGCGCGTGGTCTGGAACCGTTTGTGGGCGAGCCGGGTGAACAGCACGACGTCGCCGGGTTTCGCCTCGGCCTGCACGTACGCCGCGACGATGGACCAGTCCGAGCCCTGCTTGGCCGTCACCGACCGCTGCACGGCGTACACGGGCACGAACGACACGAGCACGACCGCCACCGCCACGACCTGCAGCCAGCGCCGGCGCAGCCCGAGGAGACCGGCCGCCACGAGCAGCGCGACCGCGGGCGCCGAGACGATCAGGTAGCGCGGCGCGTACAGCGGCGCCCGGACGATCGAGTAGGTCAGCAGCACGACGGTGGGCAGCACGAGCCACGGCAGGGCGAGCTCGAGCAGGGTGGGTCCCTCGCTCGCGGCGCGCCAGGTGAACACGGCGACGACGACGAGCAGCAGGCAGGCGAGCGCCATCACGGTCGCCGCGATGCCCCAGTTGAACGGCGGTTCCCAGAGCACCGACCCGCGCATCCGGATGGGGATCGCTCCGAGGAACCACTGCGAGACCAGCACCTGGGAGCTCGCGCGCCGCAGGCCGGGGGCCGCGTGGTGGATCTGCCCGGCCTGGCGGGCGACGGTCAGCACGTACGGCACCGTCACAAGGCCGGTGACCGCGATCGTGCCGAGTCCGAGGACCGCGGGTCGGGTCCAGCTCCGGGTACGCAGGCACCACAGCAGCACGGTCAGGGCGTGCGCCGCCACCACGAGCGCGACGTAGACGTACACCGCGACACCGAGCAGCGCGAGCGCGGCGTACAGCACCCACCACCACCGTCCGCGCTGCAGCGCGACGAGCAGCGCCAGGCTCACGAATACCGCGAACGCCGCCGCCAGCGCGAACGTCCGCGCCTCGGTGCCGGCCCAGGTCATGCGCGGCAGCACCGCGAACGCGAGCCCGGCGACGATCGCGAACCACGGCCCGGCGTAGCGCCGCGCGACGAGCACCACGCCGGCGGCCGCGGCCCCGACGGCGAGCGTGCTGGGCAGGCGCAGCATGCCCTGTCCGATGCCGAAGACCGACGTCCATACGTGCATGAACAGGTAGTACGTGGTGTGGACCAGGTCGCGGTGGGAGGCGAAGTCGAAGATCTGCGGGACGGTCCGTGTGGAGATGGCGATCGTCGCGACCTCGTCGGTCCAGAGCGACGGCCGCCACGACCACAGGCCGGTGAGCAGCGCCGCGATCACGCCGACCGACACCGGTGCCGCCCAGGAGGTGCCGGTGACGATCGCACCCACCCGGCCGAACGTGGCATCGCGTGATGCTGCCCCGCCGTTCAGCTCGGCTGCGCTCACGCTGCCTCCCGTGGTCGTGCGGCCGTCGTGACGACAGCGGTGTCGCCGCCCGGTTGACGAATCTCAGCGCAGTCCAGTGCCCCGGCGCAGCGCGTCCTGCAGCAGGTGGTCCACCAGGGCCGGGTAGTCCATGCCGGAGGCGGCCCAGGTGCGGGGGAACATCGAGATCGGCGTGAAGCCGGGCATCGTGTTGACCTCGTTGACGAGCACCTCGCCGTCGGGGCGTACGAACAGGTCGCAGCGGGCCAGGCCTTCACAGCCCAGCGCCTCGAACGCGCGTACCGCCACGTCCGCGACCCGGGCGGCGATCTCGTCCGGCAGCGCGGCGGGCACGACCAGGTCGGCGGCGTCCTCGAGGTACTTGGCCGCGAAGTCGTAGAACTCGCGGCCGTGGACCACGATCTCCGCGGGTACGGCCACCTGCGGCAGACCTGCCGGGTCGGTGAGCACGCCGCACTCGATCTCCCGGGCGTCCTCGACGGCCGCCTCGACGACCACCTGCGGGTCGTGGGCGCGGGCCGCCTCGATCGCGGCGGCCAGGTCCCGGTCGGCGGTGACCCGGGTGATGCCCACGCTGGAACCGGCGCGGGCCGGTTTCACGAACAGCGGGCGGCCGAGCCGCTCCGCGCGCTGCAGCACCCCGGCGCGGTCGGCACGCCATTCCCGGTCGCCGACCACGACGTACGGCGCCTGCGCCAGCCCGGCGGCGGCGAACAGGGCCTTCATCCGGCTCTTGTCCATCGCCGCGGCGGAGGCGAACACCCCGGAGCCGACGTACGGCACGCCGGCGAGCTCGAGCAGGCCCTGGATCGTGCCGTCCTCGCCCCACGGGCCGTGCAGCACCGGGAAGACGACGTCGACCGCGAGCAGCCGCTGCGGCACGTCCGCGGCCGCGTGCACGAGCACGCCGGGCGTGGTCGGGTCGGCCGGCAGCGAGACGGCCGCGCCCCCGCGCACTTCCGGCAGCCGCCCGTCGGTGATGGCGAGCGCGTCCGGGTCGTCGGCAGCCAGGACCCACTGCCCCTGCGGGGTGATCCCCACCGGGACCACGTCGTAGCGCGTACGGTCCAGCGCCCGCAGGATGCTCCCGGCGGAGACGCAGGAGATGGCGTGCTCGCTGGAACGGCCGCCGAAGACGACCGCCACCCGGATGCGCCGGCCGGACGCCGGCGGTGTCGAGGACGCCACGGTCGGGCAGCGTACGGCACGCCGCTAGCGTCGCAGGCATGCCGAACCCGCCCGCCTCGCTGCAGTCCAGCCCCGCCACCGTCGTCGTCCACGCCGGCCGCCCTACCCGTACGCCCGGCGGTCCGCTGAACCCGCAGCTGACGCTGTCGTCGACGTTCCACGCCGGTGGCGAGCGGGTGTACGCACGGATGGCGAACCCGACCTGGGACGGCTTCGAGGCGCTCCTCGGCGAGCTCGAGGGCGGCGCGGCGCTCGGCTTCGCCAGCGGTATGGCGGCCGCCTGCGCGGCGCTCGAGCTGGTGCCGGCCGGGGCGAGGGTCCTGGTGCCGACCCGGCTCTACAACGGCGTGAGCGACAGGCTCGCCGACCTCGCGGCCGACGGGCGGGTCGAGCGGGTCGACGTACCCGTCCACGACGCCGCCGCCCTCGCGGCGGCGGTCGCTACGCACCGCCCGGCGCTGGTGTGGCTGGAGTCCCCCACCAACCCGACGCTCGAGGTCTGCGATCTACGCGCGGCGGCGCGGGCGGCGCACGCCGTCGGTGCGCTGGTGGTGTGCGACTCGACGTTCGCGACCCCGCTGCTGCAGCGCCCGCTCGCGCTCGGCTGCGACATCGTCGTGCACAGCGCGACGAAGTTCCTGGCCGGGCACTCCGACGTGCTGCTCGGCGCCGTCGTCACCGCCGACCCCGAGCTCGCGGCGCGGCTGCACCGGATCCGTACGCTCACCGGCGGCGTACCCGGCACCACCGAGTCGTGGCTGGCGCTGCGCGGCGTACGGACGCTCGCCCTGCGCCTGGAGCGGGCGCAGGCGACGGCGCTCGACCTCGCGGGGCGGCTCGCGGCGCACCCGGCGGTGGCGCGGGTGCGCTACCCGGGCCTGCCGGGCGACCCGGGGCACGCGGTGGCGAGCGCACAGATGCGCGGATACGGCGCGATGCTCTCCTTCGAGACCGTCGGCACCGGCGCCGACGCGCAGGCCGTGTGCGAGCGCGTACGGCTCTGGGTGCACGCCACCAGCCTCGGCGGAGTCGAATCGACCCTCGAGCGCCGCCGGCAGTCTCCCGTCGAGAGTCCCGAGGTCCCCGAGACCCTGATCCGGCTCTCGGTCGGCATCGAGGACGCCGCAGACCTCTGGGCCGACCTGGCAGCCGCGCTCGCGCCGCTCGCTCCAGGGTGAGCCGGCACGTTGGCGGGTGTGGTGCGCGTATACCGGCACTGCACCCGCCACCCGAACCGGTCGGTTTCGTTGGCGGGCGTGGTGCGCGTATACCGGCACTGCACCCGCCAACGGGCGGGCGGCGGGGTCAGGCGTACTCGGACTTGGTAGCCCGGGTCATCAGGCGGTTCACGACCTCCGGCAACGCGGCGTCGCGGTGCACGACCTCCACGACCTGCTCGGTGATCGGCATGTCCACCGCGTGCTGGTTCGCCAGCGCCAGCACCGGCTGGCAGCTCTTGACGCCCTCGCAGGTCTGCGTGGACAGCGCGGACGCCTCCTCGGTCGTACGCCCTTCCCCCAGCAGCACCCCGAAGGAGCGGTTGCGCGACAACGGCGAGGAACAGGTCGCGACAAGGTCGCCGATGCCGGCCAGGCCGAGGAACGTCAACGGGTTCGCGCCCAGCGCGACCCCGAGCCGGGTCATCTCGGCCAGCCCGCGCGTGATGAGCGAGGCCTGCGCGTTCTCGCCGAGCCCGAGCCCCACGATCATCCCGGTGGCGAGGGCGATGACATTCTTGACCGCGCCGCCCAGCTCGGTGCCCAGCACGTCGGTCGCCCAGTACGGCCGGAAGTACGCCGTCGTGCAGCTGTCGGCGAGCGCCCGGGCCAGTGCCTCGTCGGCGCAGGCGACCGTCGTCGCCGCCGGCTGGCGCTGGGCGATCTCCCGCGCCAGGTTCGGCCCCGAGACCACGGCCAACCGCTCCTGCGCCACTCCCGCCGCCTGCGCGACGACCTCGGTCATCCGCAGGCTCGTACCGAGCTCGATGCCCTTCATCAGCGACACCACCGCCGCGCCCGGCTCGATCGACGCGCCCCAGGCGGCCAGGTTGTCGCGCAGGGTCTGCGACGGTACGGCCAGTACGATGACCTCGGCGCCCGCGAGGGTGGCGACCGGGTCGGTGCTCGCGCTGATCGTCTCCGGCAGCGAGATCCCCGGGTGATAGCGCGGGTTCTCGTGCTGCTGCGAGATGGCCTGCGCGACCTCGTCCTCCCGTGCCCAGAGCGCGACGTCGTTGCCGGCGTCGGCGAGCACCATCGCGAAGGCCGTCCCCCACGACCCGCCGCCCATCACCGCGTAACGCATCAGCCACCCCGTTCCGCGCGCCGGTCCGGCGCGCTCGTACGCCGCCAGGTGAATCGTGCCACGGGGGCCTGCTCGCCTCGCAGGTCTTCGACGAGCCGGGTCAGCGCCGCCATGATCCGGTCGGTCGCGATCCGCAGCGTCTCCGTGTCCTGTGGGCGCCCGCGCAGGTCGTCGAGGTCGACGGGCGGGCCGGCGAGCACCTGCAGCCGCCTGCGCGGTAGCAGCCGCAGCACTTTCCGGTACGGCGGCATGATCTGCTGCGCGCCCCACATGCCGAGCGGGATGAGCGGCGCACCGGTCGTGAGAGCGATGCGCGCGGCCCCGGTCTTGCCGGTCATCGGCCACAGGTCCGGGTCGCGGCTGATCGTCCCTTCGGGATACACGACGACGCACTCACCCGCTTCCACCGCCGCGACCGCGTCGCGCACCGAACGCGCCGCGTCGACACTGTCGCGGTACACCGGGATCTGCCCGGCGCCGCGGATGATGCGGCCCACCAGCGGCACCCGGAAGACGGCCTCCTTGGCCAGGAAGCGCGGCGGTCTGCCGTTGTCGTAGAGGAAGTGCGCGCACTGCAGCGGGTCGAACCAGCTGATGTGGTTGGGGCACACGACGATGCCCTGCTGCGTACCGTCCGGTCGCACGTCCGCTCGCAGCTCACCGGCGCCGCGCCACTCCCGCCTGGTCAGCGCGAGCAGCGGTACGCGCAGCAACCCGATCGCGAGCTGGTACCAGCAGCCGAGCGACTTGCCGTGACGTACGCGCCGCACCGCACCTCCTGTGCCATGGGCCGTCCACGGCGCTCGGGTCTGTCTGCGCAAGTATGGCGCCGTGTCGCGCGAACCCGGATCAGGCTGGGCAGTGGTGGTCCCGGTCAAGCGCCTCGCGCGGGCCAAGTCCCGGCTGTCGACCCGACCGGCTCCGGTGCGCCGGGAGCTCGCGCTCGCGTTCGCGCTCGACGTCGTGGCGGCGTGCACCGCCGCGCCCTCGGTCCGCGCTGTCGTCGTTGTCGCCGACGACGCGCACGTGCGGTCCGGTGCAGAGGAGCTCGGCGCGTACGCCGTACCCGACGATGCGGGTGCCGGGCTCGTACCGGCGCTGCTGCTGGGTCGCGAGCGCGCCCTCGCCCGGCGCCCGGACTCTGCGGTCGCCATGCTCGCCGGCGACCTGCCGGCGCTGCGCGCTGCGGATGTGGAGTACGTGCTGGACCGGGCCGCCGCGCACGAGCGCGCGTTCGTCGCCGACCTGATCGGCACTGGTACGACGATGCTCTGCGCCGGGCCGGGTGTGGACCCGCGGCCCCGTTTCGGGCCCCGTTCCCGCGCCGCTCACGCGGCCTCCGGCGCCGTAGAGCTTACCGGGCCGGAGCTGGTGCGCGTGCGCTGCGACGTCGACACCGAGGTCGACCTCTGGTACGCCCGTACCCTCGGCGTCGGTCCCCGTACCGCGACCGTCCTTTCCCACCTCACCTGACCCCAAATCCCGCGTGTCCCTGCTCGAGATGTCGCCAACTCGCGGAGTTAGCGACATCTCGAGCAGGGACACGGGGAACAAACGCGGCGGGGAGCCGACCGCGATGCGGCTGGCTCCCCGGTGCGTGGAACGGTCTAGCGGCGGGCGGTCTTCTTCGCCGTGGTCTTCTTGGCGGTCGTCTTCTTGGCGGCCGGGCGCTTGGCCGCGGTCGTCTTCTTGGCCGCGGTCGTCTTCGCGGCCGTCGTCGTACGCCGCGCCGCGGGCGCCTTGGTCGCGGTCTTGCGCGTGGCGGTCTTCTTGGCCGGGGCCTTGGTGGCCGTCTTCTTGGCCGCAGTCGTCTTCTTGGCGGCTGTCGACTTGGTCGCCGTGGTCTTCTTCGCAGCGGTGGTCTTCTTCGCCGTCGACTTCTTTGCGGTGGCCTTGGCGGTGGTCTTCTTGGCAGCGGCCTTCTTACCGGCGCGCTTCTTGCCCCCCACGACCTGCTTGAAGTCGACACCGGCACGGAACTTCGGGACGGCGGTCGCCTTGATCTTCACGGTCTCGCCGGTACGCGGGTTGCGCCCGACGCGAGCGGCGCGCTCCTGCTTCTCGAAGACGCCGAACCCGCTCAGCGACACCTTCTCGCCGGACGCCACAGTACGGGTGATGTGGTCCAGGACGGCCTCGATGACCTCGCTCGCCTCCTTCTTCGTCTTGTCGAGACGCTCGGCGATCACGTCGATGAGGTCGGATTTGTTCACAGCAGTGGCCCTTTCGAGGGGTTCTACACCGGACACGTCATCCGGCTCGCAGCGTGCAGGGTAGACCCCCTGCGCCTCCGGCGCCACCACCGAGGGCCTGATTCCACTTGTGTCGCAGCGCCGATCCTGCCCGTCGCCGGCCCTTCCGGGCCGCCCGCGAGCCGCCCACCTCAGCCGGTCGTGACCGGGAAGAACGGAGCGCGGCGCTCTTCATACGCTGCGATTTCCTCAGCGTGCGCAAGGGTTATCCCGATGTCGTCGAGTCCCTCGAGCAGGCGCCAGCGTACGTAGTCGTCGACCTCGAAGGGCACGTCGAGGTCGGCTGCGCGCACCCGCCGCTCCACGAGGTCGACCGTGACCGGGATCGCGGGATCCGCCTCGACGAGGTCCCAGAGGGCGACGACCACGTCCTGGTCCACGACCGCCGTGAGCAGCCCGGCTTTGCCCGAGTTGCCGCGGAAGATGTCGGCGAAGCGGCTCGAGAGGACCACTCGGAAGCCGTAGTCCTGCAACGCCCAGACCGCGTGCTCCCGGGAGGATCCGGTGCCGAAGTCCGGGCCGGCGACCAGGACGCTGGCACCCGCATGCTCCGGGCGGTTCAGGACGAAGTCGGCGTCGCCGCGCCAGGCCGCGAACAGGCCGTCCTCGTACCCGTGCCGGGTGATCCGCTTGAGGTACACCGCCGGGATGATCTGGTCGGTGTCCACGTTGCTGCGGCGCAGCGGTATGGCGGTACCGGTGTGCACGCTGAACTTCTCCATGAGCGTCTCCGTTCGGCGGTCAGGCGTCGGCGGCGGGCAGGTCTGCGGGCGCGGCGAGGTGGCCGGCGACGGCGGTCGCGGCCGCGACCGGCGGTGAGACGAGGTGCGTACGCCCGCCCTTGCCCTGCCGGCCCTCGAAGTTCCGGTTCGAGGTCGACGCGCTGCGCTCACCCGGGGCGAGCTGATCGGGGTTCATCCCCAGACACATCGAGCAGCCCGCCTGGCGCCATTCGCCGCCGGCCGCGGTGAAGACCTCGTCCAGGCCCTCGGACTCGGCCTGCATCCGGACCCGCACCGACCCCGGGACGACCAGCAGCCGGACACCTTCGGCGATGTGCCGGCCGCGCAGCACGTCCGCGACCTGGCGCAGATCCTCGATCCGCCCGTTGGTGCACGATCCGATGAAGACGGTGTCGACGGCGATGTCGCGCAAGGCCGTACCGGGCTGCAGGTCCATGTACTCCAGAGCCCGCGCGGCAGCGGCGCGTTCTACCTCGTCCCCGAAGTCCTCGGGCGCGGGGACGACACCCGAGAGCGCCGCGCCCTGGCCGGGGTTGGTGCCCCACGTGACGAACGGCGTCAACGTGGACGCGTCGATGCGGACCTCGCGGTCGAACGTCGCGTCCGGGTCGGTGACCAGGGTGCGCCAGTGGGCCACCGCCTGGTGCCACAACTCGCCTTCCGGCGCGTGCGGCCGGCCCTGCAGGTAGGCGAATGTCGTCTCGTCGGGCGCGATCATCCCGGCGCGCGCGCCGGCCTCGATCGACATGTTGCAGACAGTCATCCGAGCCTCCATCGACATGGCGCGGATCGCCTCGCCGCGGTACTCGATGACGTAGCCCTGACCACCGCCGGTCCCGATCCGGGCGATGACCGCGAGGATGAGGTCCTTTGCCGTCACACCGGCGGGGAGCCGGCCGTCGACGGTGACGGCCATCGTGCGGAACGGCTTGAGCGGCAACGTCTGGGTGGCGAGTACGTGCTCCACCTCGCTGGTGCCGATGCCGAAGGCGAGCGCGCCGAACGCGCCGTGTGTGGCGGTATGGCTGTCCCCACAGACGACGGTCATCCCGGGCTGGGTGAGCCCGAGCTGCGGGCCGACGACGTGCACGATGCCCTGCTCGACGTCGCCGAGCGGATAGATCGGTACACCGAACTCGGCCGCGTTGCGCCGCAACGCCTCGACCTGGGCGCGGGACGTCGGCTCCGCGATCGGCTTGTCGATGTCGACGGTCGGCACGTTGTGGTCCTCGGTGGCGACCGTCAGGTCGGGACGGCGGACCCGGCGATCAGCCTCGCGCAGTCCGTCGAACGCCTGCGGGCTCGTCACCTCGTGCACCAGGTGCAGGTCGATGTAGAGCAGGTCCGGCTGTCCCTCGGCCCGGCGCACGACGTGCGCGTCCCAGACCTTCGCCGCGAGCGTCGATCCCACCGCTCCACCTCCTGTTGTACGACGAACGACTTGCATCCCAAATATTGAGACGGCAATATCAGAGCATGGACAACTCTAGCGGAGTCGGCGTACTGGACAAGGCGGCCGTCGTGCTGGGCGCACTGGAGGCCGGCCCCCTCACGTTGGCCGGGCTGGTGCAGGCCACCTCGCTGGCTCGCCCGACCGCGCACCGCCTCGCCACCGCCCTCGAGTACCACCGCTTCGTGGCCCGCGACCTGCGTGGGCGCTTCACTCTCGGACCGCGGCTGGCCGAGCTCGCGACCGCGGCCGGCGAGGACCGGCTGCTCGCGGCGGCCGGGCCGATCCTCGCGGCGCTGCGCGACGCGACCGGGGAGTCCTGCCAGCTCTACCGCCGTCAGGGCGAGCAGCGGATCTGCGTCGCGGCGGCCGAGCGCCTGACCGGGCTGCGCGACACCGTGCCGGTCGGCGCCGTCCTCACGATGGCGGCCGGCTCGGCGGCGCAAGTCCTGCTCGCGTGGGAGGAACCCGAACGGTTGCACCGCGGACTGCAGGGCGCGCGCTTCAGCGCGACCTCGCTCGCGGGCGTACGGCGCCGTGGCTGGGCGCAGAGCATCGCCGAGCGCGAGCTGGGGGTGGCGAGCGTCTCCGCACCGATCCGCGGTGCAGGGAACAAGGTGGTGGCAGCGCTCTCGGTGAGCGGTCCGGTCGAACGCCTCGGGCGGGCACCGGGACGCTTGCACGCCGGGGCGGTCGTGACCGCGGCCGCCCGGCTGACCGAGGCGCTGCGTCGCAGCGGCACCGACTGACGGGGCACGAGCTCAGGCGGCGACCGCCAGGCGCGTCGCGAGCGCGGCGCCCCAGCGGCGGGCGAGTTCACGCTGCCCGCCGAGCAGCAACCCATCGCTCGTGAGCAGAAAGCTCTCCGGTTCGTGCACGAACCGTGCGCCGCGCTCATGCAGGCACGCGGCGAGCCGCGTCAGTTCCGCACTCGTCGAGGGGCCGGCGCAGCGCACCTCGTACAGCGCCGCTGCGCAGCGCAGCCGCGGCCCGGCGGCCAACCGCCGCCGCACGGCCGACCCGGTGGGCTGCGCACTGTCCGGGCGCCCCTGCGCGGCCGTGCAGCCGGCGGAGCCGGGCCACCCGCACGTCGCGATCCCGACCACCAGCAGGTCCGCCCGGCGGAGTGCTGTCTGGTCGAGATCCGCGGCTGCCCGCAGCTCGACCGTCGCTCCGCCGCGGAGCCCTTCGGCCAGCCCGGCCGCGATCTGGCGGGTGTTGCCGAACTGCGCCTCGTAGACGACGACTGCGTGCATCACGCACCTCCCCGGCTCGCGCTCGCGAGCCTGGCGCGCCAGCGCAGGGGAATCCCAGGGTCTTTGGTCCCGTACGGAGCGACCGACCCGAGTCGAGTCACTGTGGGACTGTCACCCTCACAACCACGCCAACCAACCAGTACGGAGCCTGTAGGCCACCGGCCAGAGTGCTCAGGATGCGGCGTACCGCTGCCGTACGGCTTCGCCGCTGGTACCGATCGCTTCGCCGAGCTCCCGCCAAGACAGGTGGGCCTCCCGGGCAGCGTGGATGGCCTCGGCGAGTTCCTTCTCCGCCTGCAGGCGGCGAAACGCAGCGAGCTTGACGGCCAGCAGCGGGGGAAGCGGCGCGTCGAAGTCCTCCGGGCTGGGCTCATAGTTCTCGAACGCGTCGGCGAGGGAGTCGGCGCTGGCGATCAGGTCGGCGAGTGAGCGTCGCATGGGGATCACCTGAGGTATCTACGTCGGGCGGGTCTCATGGCGTGGGCGATGGCGAGGTCCTCGCCCCGCCACAGCACGACGCCCACCTCGATGGGCTGACCTGCTCGGTCGGGTCCGATGAACATCACCATGTCGTCGTCCTGGCGGACGTGGTAGAGGGAAAAACGCAACGCATGCAACATGTCCTGGTCGAGCACGCCATGCCGATGCGCAGAGTCGAGGATGAGGGGTTCGGGTTGCTCGTCCTCCACTGCACAAGGTTACTTGTCGTAGGACCGGCTGCCAAGCACCTCGAAGTGGACCCCGAGCACCCGGCCGGCGCCGATCAGCGGGCGACGGCGCGTGCCGTGCAGGGTCGGACGTGGTGGCTCGTGCCGATCTTGACCACATCGTGCTGCGGTCAGAATGTGTTCAAGATCGTTCGGATGATTGGCTGCGCGGAGCGATCATGGTCCTGATCGCGCGGTGATGCTGGTAGCCCCGACGGGATTCGAACCCGCGCTACCGCCTTGAGAGGGCGGCGTGCTAGGCCGCTACACAACGGGGCCCTAGCTGCTGGACCCGGCCACCAGGGGCCGGCTCCGACGAGTCTGCACCGTACCGAACCGCTCGGCGGCGGCCAAATCGGGGATGCGGACGACTGCGCTGGGGTACCAGGACTCGAACCTAGACTAACTGAACCAGAATCAGTTGGGCTGCCAATTACCCCATACCCCATGGGACGGCGGCGTGCGCCGACGCCGGAAGAGCATACCGGGTGGCTCCGGCGGCGCCCAATCCTGGTTCGCCGCCGGACGCGGGCTCACGGGGAGCGGTCGAGGGCCGCGCGCAGTCGGGCGAGCGTGCGCTCGCGGCCGAGCAGCGCAAGCGACTCGAACAGCGGCGGGGACACCCGCCGCCCGGTCACCGCCACACGTACCGGACCGAACGCGACCCGCGGCTTGAGGCCGAGCCCGTCCACCAGCGCCGCGCGCAATGCCTGCTCGACAGCGCCGTGATCGAAGGCCGGCAGCGCCGAGAGTGCGTCGTACGCCGCCTGCAACGTCGGCTCGGCATCGGCGCCGAGCACCCGTGCCGCGTCCTCCGGGTCCACCTGGAAGGCCGCGTCCTCGACGAGCAGGAACGCGAGCGAGCGGGCACCCTCGCGCAGCGTCTCCATCCGCTCCTGCACCAGCGGTACGGCGGACGCGACGAGGTCCAGCTGGGCCTGCGCCGGCTCGCTGCGCAGCACTCCCTCCGCTTGCAGGTACGGCACCAGCCGCTCGCGCAGGTCCGCCGCGTCGATATGGCGGATCCATTCGGCGTTGATGGCGACGCACTTCTTCGGGTCGAACCGCGCCGGGTTCGGCTGGACGCGGGACACGTCGAACAGTTCCGCGAGCTGCTGCGGGGAGAAGAACTCCAGGTCGTGCCCGGGTGACCAGCCGAGCAGCGCGAGGTAGTTGAGCAGCCCCTCGGGCAGGTAGCCCTCCTCGCGATAGTGGTTCAGGCTGCTGCTCGGATCGCGCTTGGAGAGCTTCTTGTTCCCTTCGCCGGTGACGTACGGCAGGTGCCCGAACACCGGCGTGCGCCCCGAGCCGACGCCGATGTCGGCCAGCGCCTCGTACATCGCGAGCTGCCGGGGGGTGCTCGAGAGCAGGTCCTCCCCGCGCAGCACGTGGGTGATGCCCATGAGCGCGTCGTCGACCGGGTTGACCAGCGTGTACAGCGGTTCGCCGTTGCCGCGGACGATCACGTAGTCCGGCACGTGCGCGCCACGGAACGACAGCTCGCCGCGCACCACGTCGTCCCAGGTCCACGCCTCGCGCTCCGGCATCCGCAGCCGCAGCACGGGGGCGCGGCCCTCGGCCCGGTACGCCGCCTTCTGCTCCGCGGTGAGGTCCCGGTCGGCGTTGTCGTAGCCGAGCTTGGGATCCTCACCCTTGGCGCGGCGGCGCGCCTCGACCTCGTCGGGGGTGGAGAACGACTCGTACGCGTGACCGGCTGCGACCAGTCGATCCGCCACATCGGCGTACACCGCAAGGCGCTGGCTCTGCCGGTACGGCGCGTGCGGGCCGCCGACCTCCGGTCCCTCGTCCCAGTCCAGGCCGAGCCAGCGCAGCGCGGCGAGCAGGTCCTCGTAGGACTGCTCGGTGTCGCGCGCCGAGTCGGTGTCCTCGATCCGGAACACGAACGTCCCGCCGGTGTGCCGCGCGTACGCCCAGTTGAACAGGGCCGTGCGCACCATCCCGACGTGCGGGTTGCCGGTGGGCGACGGGCAGAACCGGACGCGCACGTCCGACGAGCCGACCGGCGGCAGGCCTTCAGCCACGGTCGACCACCCCGTTGGTGAGCCGGCCCACGCCCTCGACCGCGCAGCTGACGGTGTCGCCCGCGACGAGCGGCCCGACGCCCGCCGGCGTCCCGGTCAGGATCAGGTCGCCAGGCAGCAGCGTCATCACGCTGCTGAGGTACTCGACCAGCCACGCGACACCGAAGGTCAGGTCGCTCGTACGTCCGGACTGACGCACCTCGCCGTTGACCGTGCAGGTCACCTCGAGGTCGGTCGCCGGGTCGGCGAGGTCGAGCCCGGTCTCCACCCATGGACCCACCGGGCAGAAGGTGTCGAACCCCTTGGCCCGGCCCCACTGTCCGTCGCTGCGCTGCAGGTCGCGGGCGGTGACGTCGTTGGCGACGGTCGCGCCGAGGATCACCGACCCGGCGCGTTCCGCCGGGACGTCGGTCGCGAGCGCGCCGATCACCACAGCCAGCTCCGCCTCGTGCTCGACGCGGGAGCTCTGCCGCGGCCGTGCGATCCGGTCCCGCGGTCCGACCACCGCTGTCGAGGGCTTGAGGAAGACGATCGGCTGCGCGGGCACCTCCCCACCCATCTCGGCCGCGTGGTCGGCGTAGTTCTTGCCGATCGCGATGATCTTGCTCGGCAGGACCGGCGCGAGCAGCCGCACGTCGGCGTACGGGTGGCGGATGCCGGTCGTCGCGAGCTCACCGAACGGGTGGCTCGCGAGCGCGGCGAGGTAGGTCTGGTCGGTCGGCTCGCCGTCCGGGCCGAGCTCCTCGACGACGCCGTACCCGACCTGCCCCCCGACGGTGTAACGGGCGATCTTCACCCCGGCAGCCTACCGACGCCCCGCGTCGGCGCTCGGAGGTCGCTCGTGATCCCCCATGGACCGCGGCGCGCGTGCTGGAATACCCCGGTGCGCAGGATCCTCGGCGTACTCGTGACCGTGCTGCTCGCCGGCTCGCTCGCCGCGCCGAGCGACGCGGCCCAGCCTGCGGACGCCGGCGGGACGGCGACGCCCGCCGCGGTACGGCCCGCCATGCTCGGCACCACGACCGCCGCGGGCCGGTGGTGGCGCCCCACACCCGGTACGCCGATCAGCTGGCACTGGCAGCTCTCCGGGCGCTTCCGCGTTCCGCGGGACCTGCGCCCCGATGTCTACGTGTACGACGTCGACGGCGAGACGACGCGCAAAGCCGACCTGCGCCGGCTGCGGAAGTGGGGTGCCGCACATGGCAAGCAGGTGATCGCGATCTGCTACATCGACGTGGGCGTGTACGAGGGCTACCGCGGCGACACCCACCGGTTCGCCAAGGCACAGCGCAAACTGCGTGCGCGCACCGGCAATCCCCACGCCCGGCTGTGGGGGAACAAGGACGTCGGCTGGGACGACTCCTGGTGGCTCGATGTGCGGCAGCGGGACCTGCTGCGCCCGATCATGAAGCACCGCATCAAGGACTGGTGCGTCCGCAAGGGTTTCGACGCGGTCGAGCCGGACGAGACCGAGGTCTGGGACAACAACCCCGGATTCCCCATCAGCAAGAAGCAGAACCACCGCTACACGCGGATGATCGCGCGGATGGCGCACCGGTACGGGCTGTCGGTGGGGCTCAAGGGCAACACCGGCGAGGCGAAGGCGCTCGAGCCGTACCACGACTGGGCACTCGCCGAGGAGTGCTTCCAGTACGACGAATGCGGAAAGCTCGTGAGGACGTTCGTACGCGCCGGCAAGGCGGTGTTCGACGTGGAGTACGCCCGCGACCCGGACTGCCGGTACGCGAACCGGAACCGGATGAACGCCGTACGCCGCGACCTGGACCTGGTCGGCCCGCACCACCGCGGTTACCGCTACCAGCCCTGCCGGCCCGACGGCGCCAGGACGTGGTGATCCCCGGCCCTTCCCGGCCGTGCTCGTGGTGCGTTCCCGGTTCCGTCGGGCCGGCGTTCACTCCCGGTCGGCGCGCAGCAACCCGTAGGTGAGGGCGTCCTCGAGGGCGAGCCAGGACGCGGCGATGACGTTGCCGTGCACCCCGACGGTGTCCCAGCGCGCCTGGCCGTCGCTGGTCTCGATCAGCACCCGGGTGACGGCGTCGGTGCCGCCCTTGCCGTCGAGGATCCGCACCTTGTAGTCCGACAGCTCGAGCTTGTCGATCTCGGGGTAGATCCGCGCCACCGCCTGGCGCAGCGCGTTGTCGAGCGCGTTGACCGGACCGTTGCCCTCGCCGGTGGCGATGATGCGCTCGCCGCCGGCGTGGACCTTGACGGTCGCCTCGCTCACGACCGACCCGTCCGGACGCTGCTCGACGATGGTGCGCCAGGACTCCACCTCGAACTGGCGCCGGTGCACGTTGCCGACCTGCTCGCGCAGCAACAGCTCGAAGGAGGCGTCGGCCGCCTCGAAGGACCAGCCGCGCGCCTCCAGCGACTTGACCTTCTCGACCAGCGCGGAGAGGCCCTGCGGGTCGCCGGACAGGTCGTACCCGAGCTCGCGGCCCTTGAGCTCCACGCTCGCCCGTCCGGCCATCTCGGTGACGAGCACCCGCGTGTCGTTGCCCACGAGGGTGGGATCCATGTGGTTGTAGAGCGCGGGGTCGACCTTCATCGCGCTCGCGTGCAGCCCCGCCTTGTGCGCGAACGCCGACACGCCCACGTACGGCTGGTGGGTGTCCGGCGGGAGGTTGGCGAGCTCGGCGAGCGCGTGCGACACCCGTACCAGCTCGCGCAGCTTCCCCTCCGGGAGCACCCGGCGGTCGAGCTTGGTCTCGAGGTTGCCGACCACGGCGAACAGGTCGGCGTTGCCCGTCCGCTCGCCGTACCCGTTCGCCGTGCACTGCACGTGCGTCGCGCCCGCCTCCACCGCGGCGAGGGTGTTGGCGACCGCGCAGCCGGTGTCGTCCTGGCAGTGGATGCCGAGCCGCACCCCGGACCGGGCGGCGACCTCGGAGACGATCTCGTGCACGCGCAGCGGGAGCATCCCGCCGTTGGTGTCGCAGAGCACGCCGACCGACGCCCCGGCCTCGAAGGCCGTGGTCAGCAGGCGTACGCCGTAGTCGCGGTCGTGGGTGAAGCCGTCGAAGAAGTGCTCGCAGTCGACGAACACCCGCCGGCCCTCCCCGACCAGGTACGCGACGGTGTCGCGCACCATCGCGAGGTTCTCGTCCGCCGTGGTGCGCAACGCGAGGTCCACGTGCCGCACGTCGGACTTGGCGACGAGGCACACCACCGGCGCCTGCGAGTCGAGCAGGGCGCGTACCTGGCCGTCCTTCTCGACGGCCGTCCCCGCCTTGCGCGTCGAGCCGAACGCGACCAGCTGGGCGTGTTCGAGGTCGAGCTCGGCGCGCGCCCGCTCGAAGAACGCAGTGTCCTTCGGGAGCGCCCCCGGCCAGCCGCCCTCGATGAAACCGACGCCGAGCTCGTCGAGCAGCCGCGCGACCGCGAGCTTGTCGGACAGCGAGTACGAGATGCCCTCGCGCTGGGCTCCGTCGCGCAGCGTCGTGTCGTAGACGTGGAAGGCGTCGTCCGGGCGGCTCATCGATGGTCCTGTCGATCGGGAGCGGGCAACAAAAAACCTCCCGCACGGGGGTGCGAGAGGAGGCGCGTCAGGGCCGGTGGCCGCGACGCGCTAGGTAATGATGACGAGGTCGTGCACGCGGGCATTGTGGCACGCCGTTCGCGGTTCGGCACCGTGCGTCTCACGATCCGACCCTCCGGGCGCGGGCGCGGTTCGCCGGGCGTGCTCGCCGCCTCGTAACCTAGCCCGGTGACCGGCCATCCCGACGGCGCCGCGGGCCGCACCCCGAGCGACGACGCCGACCTCGCGGACACCGCACCGCAGCCGGTGCTGCGCCCCGCCGTCGAAGAGCCGGCCACCGCGGACCGACCCTTGCCCGGAGCCGACGGCACGGTCCTGCCGCGGGCGCCGCGTTCCCGGCGCCGCCACGTGTGGTTGGTCGTCGCCGCGACCGTGCTGGTGGCCGGCGGCGGGGCCGCGACGTACCTGGTCTCGCGGCAGGCACCCGCGGCGGCCCGCACGCCACCGTCTGCCAGCCCGACCCCGTCGGGCCCGCTGCACGACACGGTCCCGCAGCTCGTCCCGGGCACGCCTGCCGCGCTGCCCCCGGGGTCGGACACCATGGTGCTCGGCGACTCGTTGGCGCTGATCGTGTACCCGTGGCTCGCCGACCTGCTGCCCGACCGTTACGTGTCGTACGTCGCCGAGGTCGGCTCCGGCACCGACTGGGCGCTGCGCGCACTCGAGCAGCGCAAGACCGACCGGCAACCGATCCCCCGCGTCGTGCTGGTGAGTGCCGGTACGAACGACTGGTACGCGGCCGACTTCCGCGCTCAGGCCACCGCCGTGCTCGACCTGCTCGGCCCCAAGCGCTGCGTTGTCTGGACGACGGTGGACCGGCCGGCCGAGGTCAACGGGATGACCGTCGACCCGGCGGCGGATCTCAACGCGGTGCTGCGGGAGCTGGCACGCACGTACCCGAACCTGCACCTGGTCGACTGGGCGGCGATGACGGCCAAGCATCCGGAGTGGCTCGCCGGCGACGGGGTGCACCCGATCGAGGAGGGCGCCCAGGCCCGCGCCAAGGCCTTCGCCCGCGCCGCCACCGACTGCTCGCCGCTCGACCCCGACGCGCCGCGGGCCGAGCGGCAGTACCTGCCCGACAGTGCGTTCTTCGTCGGGGGCAGCACCAGCACGACCGCCGCGACCAGTGCGAGCTCCTACCGCACGGCGAGCACCGCACCGACCCGGACGACCGCACCGGTGAGCCGGCCCACGACGCCGCAGCGCACCCGGGAACCGGTGCCGCCGCCGCCTCCGCAGCGCACCCGCTCGCCGCGTGCGCCGCAGCCGCCGGTGTCCGAGGCTCCGCCCCCACCGCCTGCCGACCCGGACCCGGTGGACGCGCCACCGGCGCCCGAGCAGGACTGAACGAGCCGGCTCAGCCCGCCACGGTCGGGCGCATCCACCCGTGCGGGTCCGGGGCCACCCCGGTCTGGATGTCGAGCAGCGCGTCGCGCAGCTGCTGGGTGACCGGACCGGTGCTGCCGTCGCCGATCGTCCACTCGCCGTGGGCCGACTTCACCGCACCGACCGGCGTGATCACGGCGGCGGTGCCGCAGGCGAACACCTCGGTCAGCTCGCCGGAGGCACTGGCGTCGCGCCAGTCCTCGACGCTGATCCGGCCCTCCTCCGCGGCGTAGCCGAGGTCCTTGGCGAGCACCAGCAGCGAGTCGCGGGTCACTCCCGGCAGCAGCGCACCGCTGAGCTCGGGGGTGACCAACCGCGCGTCGGGTCCGGACCCGAACACGAAGCACAGGTTCATCCCGCCCATCTCCTCGACCCAGCGCCGCTCCACGCCGTCGAGCCACACGACCTGGTCGCAGCCCTGCCCGGACGCCTCGAGCTGGGCCCGCAGCGAGGCCGCGTAGTTGCCGCCGCACTTCGCCTCACCGGTGCCGCCGGGGACCGCCCGGACGTACTCCTCCGACAGCCACACGGTGACCGGCGTGACCCCGCGCGGGAAGTACGCCCCCGCCGGTGAGGCGATCAGGGCGTACAGGTAGCGGTTGGCCGGGCGCACCCCGAGGCCGACCTCGGTGGCGAGCATGAACGGGCGCAGGTAGAGCGACTTCTCCCGGTCGGCGGGCACGTACCTGCCGTCGTGGGCGAGCAGCACGTCGATCGAGGCGAGGAACAGCTCCTCGGGCAGCTCGGCCATCGCCAGCCGGCGCGCCGAACGCGCGAAGCGGCGCGCGTTCATGTCGGGTCGGAACGTCGCGGTCGAGCCGTCGGGCTGCCGATAGGCCTTGAGCCCCTCGAAGATCTCCTGCCCGTAGTGCAGCACGTTCGTGGCGGGGTCCATCGGGATCGGGCCGTAGGGCACCAGCTGCGCGTCGTGCCAGCCCCGGTCCGCCGTCCAGGTGATCGTCACCATGTGGTCGGTGAAGTGGGTACCGAATCCAGGTTCCGCCAGGATGGCCTCGACCTGCGGGTCGGTGCGCGGGCTCGGGTTCGGATCGGCGCTGATCGTGCTGGTCATGACGGGAACGTACCTCTCCGGGGGTGGGTATGGGCGGTCGGCGACCTGACCGGGCCCGCCCTCGGCGAGCGGGGCCCGGTCAGCCGGCTACTCGCGCGGCGAGCGCGTCGCCGACCTCGCGGGTGCTGCGGGTCCCGGCGCGATCGACCAGGTCCGCCGCCACGGCGGCCTCGACCTCGAGCGCCGCCTTCTCCTCGCCGAGGTGATCCAGCAGCATCGCCACCGAAAGCACGGTCGCCGTCGGGTCGGCCAGTCCCTGCCCGGCGATGTCGGGGGCCGAGCCGTGAACCGGTTCGAACATGCTCGGGTGGGTCCGGCTCGGGTCGAGGTTGCCGCTGGCGGCCAGGCCGATGCCTCCGGCGATCGCCGCGCCGATGTCGGTGAGGATGTCGCCGAACAGGTTGTCGGTCACCACGACGTCGAACCGCTCGGGGTCGGTCAGGAAGTACATGCTCGCCGCGTCGACGTGGCAGTAGTCGGTGGTGATGTCCGGGAACTCGGCCGCGATGGCCTCGAAGACCCGCTGCCACAGACCCCCGGCGTGGACGAGCACGTTGGTCTTGTGCACCAGCGTCACCTTGCCGGGCTTGCCGGCCGCCTTGCGCCGGGTCGCGCGGGCGAAGGCGTCCCGCACGATGCGCTCGACGCCGTACGCGGTGTTCAGGCTCTCCTCGGTGGCGACCTCGTGTGCGGCGCCGGGACGCAGGTGCCCGCCGGCGCCGGCGTACGGCCCTTCGGTGCCCTCCCGGCAGACGACGAAGTCGATCTGCTCGGGACCCTTGCCCGCAAGCGGGGTGGCAACGCCGGGGAAGAGCTTGACCGGGCGCAGGTTCACGTGGTGGTCGAGTGCGAACCGCAGCCGCAGCAGCAGTCCGCGTTCGAGCACTCCCGGTGGCACGCTCGGGTCCCCCACCGCGCCGAGCAGGATCGCGTCGGCCGCGGACAGCTCGGCCAGCACCGAGTCCGGGAGCACCTCGCCGGTGGCGTTGTAGCGGCGCGCGCCCAGGTCGTACTCGGTGCGCTCGAAGGTGATCCCGTGACGCGCACCGACCGCGTCGAGCACCTTCAGGCCCTCGGCCACCACCTCGGTGCCGATTCCGTCGCCGGGGATGACAGCCAACGCGTACGAACCCATGTGGCAACCGTACTCACCGGTCCACTCCTCGGTACGGCCGTCCCATCGTTCGGACGGCACGGTAGAACCACTGCATGGCCGTGCCCGCTGCGCGCCGCAACCGCGGCGACCTGCTCACCTGGATGGCAGTCGCGTTCGTCGTCACGGTCGTCGGCACCCGGGTGTACCTGCAGCTGACCGGCTTCCCGGAGGTCGGCAGCGGAAACCTGCACATCGCGCACTCGGTGTGGGGCGGTCTGCTGCTCATCGTCGCGCTGCTGCTCCCCCTGATGTACGCGCCGAGCCGGCTGCTGCCGCTGGCGGCGCTGCTGGGCGGTATCGGCGCCGGCCTCTTCGTCGACGAGGTCGGCAAGTTCTTGACCAAGGACAACGACTACTTCTTCGCTCCCGCAGCTCCGCTCATCTACGGCACCGGATTGTTGCTCGCGGGCATGGCGGCACGCTCGCGCGAGCACCGCCCGTCGAGCGACGCGACGCGCTGGTACGCCGCGCTGGATCTGCTCGGCGAGGCCGGCGACGATCACCTGACGGTCCGGGAGGCGCGGACCGCGCGCCGACTGCTGGAGAAGATCGCGGCGCCAGACTCGGGCGAGGCGACGCCGCTGGCCCGCAGCGCGGCCGCGCTGTGCCGGGAGGTCGACGCCTGGGACCAGCTCCCCGAGCACCGCTCCGGGTGGTTCTCCCGGTTCGCCCATGCACTCGACCGGGTCGATCGCGCAGTGGTGCCGCGGTTCCTCTACGGCACACTCGCGATCCTGTTGTCGGTCGGGCTGCTCGGTTACGCGTTGCTCGCCGGTGCGGCAGCCACGCTGCTGGCCGTCGATCCTGGCCTGCGGGACCAGCTCGGCGGCGCGATCGACAGCGGCGACCTGGTCAGCACTCCGGTCGCGGTCACAGTGCTCTGGATCAGCGCAGCGAGCTGCCTCGCCACCGTCGTCATGCTCGTCCTCGCGCTCGTGCAACGCATTCGTGGCGAACAGCGGGCCGCCGCGGACTGGGCGATCCGTGCGATGGTCCTCGTCCTGGTCGTCGTCAACCTCGCGGCGAGCTACATCGACATCAGCGTGCTCGCGGTCATCATGGTGTTCCAGCTGTTCGGGCTCGGCGTACTGGTGCGCTACCGCACGCGGACCTGACGCGCTCGCCCGAGCCCACGGTCGCCCGGTTGTGGCGGTGTGCCGGCTCGGCCCGAAGGACCACGCCGCGCCACCTGCTACCCTCGACGGGTGCGTTTCGCGGAGCTCCTCCTTACCCGCCGCAGCGGGGCCTAGCAGACCGGCCTCCTCGCTGCGGCAGTCTCCTGCGCGCCGGTCGTCCCACCCGACGACGTAGACGAGGACCCCCCGTGAGCAACGCGTACGAGATCCGGAACGCACAGCAGCCTTCGCCGATGGCCTACCAGCGCTATCGCCCCTTCACCCCGATCCCGCTCGCCGACCGCACCTGGCCGTCGCAGGTCATCACCCAGGCCCCGCGCTGGTGCGCCGTGGACCTGCGCGACGGCAACCAGGCACTGATCGACCCGATGACCCCCGCCCGCAAGCTGCGGATGTTCGAACTGCTCGTACGCATGGGCTACAAGGAGATCGAGGTCGGGTTCCCCTCGGCGAGCCAGACCGACTTCGACTTCGTACGCCAGCTGATCGAGCAGGAGCTGATCCCCGACGACGTGGTGATCCAGGTCCTGACCCAGTCGCGTGAGCACCTGATCGAGCGGACGTACGAGGCGATCGCCGGTGCGCCACAAGCGATCGTGCACCTCTACAACTCGACCTCGACGCTACAGCGGCGGGTCGTGTTCGGGCTGGACCGGGACGGCATCAAGGACATCGCGACCCACGGCGCCCAGCTGTGCCTGAAGTACGCCGAGAACCTCACCGGCACCGAGGTGTTCTTCGAGTACTCCCCCGAGTCGTACACCGGCACCGAGCTGGAGTTCGCCGTCGAGGTGTGCGACGCCGTGTTCGACGTGTGGGAGCCGACCCCCGACCGCAAGGCGATCGTCAACCTGCCCGCGACCGTCGAGATGGCCACGCCGAACGTGTACGCCGACTCGATCGAGTGGATGCACCGCCACCTTTCGCGCCGGGACTCGCTGGTGCTCTCGCTGCACCCGCACAACGACCGCGGCACCGCTGTCGCCGCCGCCGAGCTCGGGTATCTCGCGGGTGCCGACCGGATCGAGGGCTGCCTGTTCGGCAACGGCGAGCGCACCGGCAACGTCTGCCTCGTCACGTTGGGGATGAACCTGTTCTCGCAGGGCATCGATCCGCAGATCGACTTCCGCGACATCGACGAGATCCGCCGCACCGTGGAGTACTGCAACCAGCTGCCGGTGAACGAGCGGCACCCCTACGGGGGCGACCTGGTCTACACCGCGTTCTCCGGATCGCATCAGGATGCGATCAACAAGGGCCTGGCGGCGATGGACCGTGACGCGGCCGAAGCCGGTGTGGCGGTCGACGACTTCCGGTGGGAGGTCCCGTACCTGCCGATCGACCCCAAGGACGTCGGGCGCAGCTACGAGGCCGTGATCCGCGTGAACAGCCAGTCCGGCAAGGGCGGCGTCGCGTACATCATGAAGACCGAGCACAAGCTCGAACTGCCACGCCGGCTGCAGATCGAGTTCAGCGGCGTCGTCCAGTCACACACCGACACCGAGGGCGGCGAGGTGTCGCCGGCGGCGATGTGGGACTTCTTCGTCGACGAGTACCTCCCCAACCCGGACGCGCCATGGGGCCGGTTCTCGCTCGTCAACATCTCGCAGGAGTCCGCGGTCGAGGGCGACACGGCCGTACGCGTCTCGCTCGTCGACGACGGCGTGCCCGACGAGGTCACCGGCACCGGGAACGGACCGGTTGCGGCGTTCTGCGACGCCCTCGCCCACCACGGCGTGGACGTACGGGTGCTCGACTACAACGAGCACGCGATGTCAGCCGGCGGCGATGCGGTTGCGGCGGCGTACCTCGAATGCGCGGTGGGCGGCCGGGTGCTCTGGGGCGTAGGGATCGACCCGTCGATCGTCACCGCCTCGCTCAAGGCGATCGTCTCGGCCGTGAACCGCGCCGACCGCGACGCTCCCTGACTTCCCGGCCCGAGACCCGGGTCGATCATGACCTCATGGCTCCTTCCACCCGTTGATCATGATGTCGTGGGTCTCAAACGGGATCAGAGACCCACAACATCATGATCAACACTGCACCCGGCGTGGGATCCCATGATCAATCGGCGGGTGGGCGCCAGAGCGTGAGCCGCGGGATGCCGGGCGGGTCGAAACCCATCACCTGGCCGTAGAACGACAGCGCGGCCTCGGCGGCGTCGACGACCGTCTCGGCCTTGCGGAAACCGTGGGATTCGCCCTCGTACGCGCGGTAGGAATGCGGGATCCCTTGACGCAGCAGGGCGTCGCGGAAGCTCTCGGCCTGTGAGGGCGGGACTATCGGGTCGTCGAGCCCCTGCAGGAGCAGTACGGGGCACGACAGGCCGTCCACGTTGTGCAGCGGCGCGCGGGCGTCGTACAGTACGCGCGCTTCGGGGAGCGGGCCGATCAGTCCGTCGAGGTACCGCGACTCGAAGTCGTGGGTGTCCTCGGCGAGCCCGACCGCGTCCGCGACGCCGAAGTACGAGACGCCGCAAGCGAATACCTCGGTCGTGGTGAGCGCCGCCAGCACCGTCCAGCCGCCGGCCGAGCCACCCTCGATGGCGAGCCGCCCCTGGTCCGCGAGCCCGGCATCGGCCAGCCCGCGGAGCACCGCGACCGTGTCCTCGACGTCGACGACGCCCCACTGACCGCGCAACCGTTCCCGGTACTTGCGGCCGTACCCGCTCGATCCGCCGTAGTTGACGTCGACGACCCCGATGCCCCGGCTGGTGTAGTACGCGATCCGCGGCTGCGAGGCGGGCGAGACGTGCGCGGTCGGTCCGCCGTGGACGAACGCGACGTACGGCGGCCTCTCCCCTTGCGGTGCCTGGAAGTCCGGGTTGTGCGGCGGGTACACGATCGCGTGCACCTCCCTGCCGCCCGGGCCGGGGAAGGTCATCGGCCGGGCTGCCGGCAGGTAGCCGCTCGGCAGCTCGTGCTCGGCGTCCTGGCGCAGCACCGCGGTCTCGCCGGTCGTGACGTCGACCGAGCGCAGCGCCGTCACCGAGTGCGCGCCACCGCTGCGCAGCAGCACCCGGGTGTCGTCGAGCGAGGCCCAGCGCAGCGTCTGCAGGTCGCCGAGGTCGAGGTCGGTGAGTTCCCCGGTCGTGGGGTCCAGGACGCCCAGCGTGTCGATACCGCGGGTGCGGATGGTGAGCAGGCGGCCGTCCGGCAGGATCCCGTACGTGCGCGCGCCGAGGTTCCACAGCGGTGCGCCGAAGTCGGCGTCCATCGGGCACAGCGCGGTGAGGTCGCCTGCGAGGTCGCTGCGGTAGAGGTTCCACCAGCCGGTGCGGTCGCTGACCAGGTACAGGTGCTCGTCGCCGGCCCACTCCGGCTGCAGTACCGACTCGGTCGTCGATCCGGCGAGAGTGCGGTACGTCGCGACCGTCCCGTCCGCGCCGAGCTCGCCGACGCGCAGCTCGGTGCCGTCCCACGGCATCTGCGGGTGCTCCCAGGCGATCCAGGCGACGCGGCGCCCGTCCGGGGAAACGGTTGCAGCGGCAAGGAAGTGCGAGCCGGCGCCGACGGACCGCACCGCGGTGGGCTGCAGTGCGGCCGAGCCGTCCAGCGGCACCGCGACCAGGTCGCGGGCAAGCCCGCTCGCGGCGTCGTGCGACTCTCGTACGCACCAGACCTCGCCCGGACGCGAGGCGACGAGCGTGAGGTCGCCGTACCGCAGCGCGGCGGGCTGCTGCGGCTCCGGGGTGAGGGCGACCGGTTCGGACCCGGGATCGACCCGGTAGAGCCGCTGGTCGGAGAAGTTCGCGAAGACCAGCACGCTGTCATCGGTGACCACCCAGGCGCCGCCGCCGTACTCATGGACACGGGTACGGGCGTTCCAGGGCGCGGGCAGCACTGTCGTCTCGCTGCCGTCCGCGGCGCGGCGCCGCACGGTGTAGCGGCCGCCCTCGTCGGTGCGCAGTTCGGACCACCAGAGCTCGTCGCCCACGAAGCGTCCGCCCTGGACCGGGTGCGCCCCGCGGGCGAGGTCCGCGGCAGTGATCGGCGATACCCACGATCCGTACGGTGCGGTCGTCACGTCCGCAATCCTCGCCCATCGCGGTGTCTCATGCGGGCGACGCGATCCCCCTTTGGGCGACGGTCCGCCACTGCGCGAGCAGCGCCGCCTCGTCGCCCTCGTCCAGCCCGATGCCCGGTCGGCGCGGAACCTCGGGGACGCGGCCGGCCGCCGCGTCCTGCAGCCAGGCCCAGGTGTCGGTGACGGTGAGCCGCACCGGACGACACCGCAGCCCCCAGGCGTACGCCCGCGCGGTGTCGCCACTGTGCATCGCGTAGCTCTCGTGCTCGCGCGGGATCCACACGGGCAGCTCGGTCCACGGCTCGATGCCGCGCTCGAGCAGCCAGGGGGCGTCGACCCAGACCGGCGAGGCGTCCGATCCGGTCGCCTCCACGCAGGCGCGCAGCAGCTCGCGCGTCGTCGTGTGTCCGGGCGGGGACACGGTGTCCACCGGGCCGTGACGTCCGTCGCGTACGCAGTCGAGCGCGAACTCGGCGAGGTCGCGGGCGTCGACGTACTGCAGCGGCAGGTCGGGCGGACCCGGCGCGAGGAACGGCCCACCGCCGGCGACCCGGCGCAGCCACCACGGCAGGCGGTAGATGTTCTCCCGCGGCCCCAGGATCAACCCCGCACGCAGGTGTACGACGCGCTCGGCGCCGACCTCGCGCTCGTACGCCAGCTCGGCGCCGCGCTTGTCCTGCGGGTACGCGCTGGCCTCGGCGTCCGGGTCCGCGTCCACCAGGCGGGCGGACTCATCGGCCCCGGCCGGCGGGTCGTCGTACACCGAGCGGGTCGAGACGTACGCCCAGTGGCCCACGGCCTCCCGCAGCGCGCGCGCCGTGTCACGGACGACGTACGGGGCACCGGACCAGGTGTCCACTGCGGCGTCGTACCGCTCGCCGCCGACCTGTCGGAGGAACGCCTCGTCGGTACGGTCCCCCCGCAGCACGGTGCACCCTTCGGGCGGCGCGCCGTGCCGTCCGCGGTTCACGCAGGTCACCTCCCAGCCGCGCGCGAGCGCGGCCTCGATCACCGCGGGACCGACGAAGGACGTACCACCGAGTACCAGCAATCGCATCGGCCCAGCCTGGCAAAGCGGCTCACCGACCGCACGTCGCTTCGCTCACAGCAGCCCGGCCTACGCCCACGGCGGCTGCGCCCCCACCGGGCCACGGATCACCGCCAGCAGCAAAGCGTTCGTCTGCACCTCACGCGGACATCGGATTGACCGTCGTCACGTGCAGAAGCCTGCCACCGGTGAGCGGCCCGCTGCTGGGCGAACGAGTCGACCGCGGCGTACAGCAGAACATTTGTGTCGGGATGGTCACGGACGCGTCGCGGCCGCCGCGACGTCATCGTCGTCGACCTCATCGAGGAACTGGTTCAGCCGGGCCGGATCGATGCCCGGTCGTATCTGCGAGTGATGCACCGGCATCCGGTACGGGGCCGTCTGCTGCCCAGGACCGAGTGCCCGGCGCAGCGCATCGTTGACGACGTCCTTCATCGAGCGGCGGTGGCGGTGGACGGCTTCTTCGACCAAGCGCGCGACGTCGTCCTCGAGCGTCAACGTGGTGCGCATGCGGACATCGTGACGGCAGCTCGCCCACGCATCACGACGCTTCGACCAGGGCTGTGGTCACGCCGACGATGGGTCAGGCTGGCAGGTCGACGGTCCGTCCCGAGTCGGCACCGATCTGGTCGCTGATCTGCGCGACGACCTGGCCGGGAATGCCGCTGTCGACGGTGAGCACCATGAGCGCGTGCCCGCCCTCGGAATCGCGGCCCACCTGCATGTTCGCGATGTTGATCCCGGCCTCGCCGAGCAGCCGACCGGTCACCCCGACCACGCCCGGCTTGTCGACGTAGCGGAAGAAGGCGAGGTGCTCGGCCATCGGAACGTCGACGTCGACACCGTCGACCTCGACGATGCGCTCGATGTTGCGCGGGCCGGTGACCGTACCGCCCACGATGACGGTCCGCCCGTCGCTCAGCACCAACCGGACCCGTACCTCGTTGCGGTACTGCTCGCTCTCGGGCTCGGTGCGCAACGACACCTCCACGCCCCGGTCGGCGGCGAACAGCGGCGCGTTCACGTACGACACCGGGTCCTGCACCAGTGCCGAGAACAGCCCCTTGAGTGCAGCGAGCTCGAGGACCTTCACGTCGTGCTCGGTGACCTCACCGAGCACCTCCACCTCGACCGCCTCGACGGCTGCCTCGGCGAGCGAGCCCGCGATCCGTCCGAGCTTCTCGGTCAAGGGCAAGCCGATCTTCACCTCGTCGGCGATCGCACCGCCCTCGACGTTGACGGCGTCCGGGACCAGCTCGCCGGCGAGCGCGAGCCGCACCGAACGGGCTACCGCGATCCCGGCCTTCTCCTGCGCCTCGTCGGTCGAGGCCCCGAGGTGCGGTGTGACGACGACCGAGTCGAACTCGAACAGTGGCGAGTCGGTGCACGGCTCGCTCGTGAAGACGTCGATGCCGGCGCCGCCGACCCGGCCCTCCTTGATCGCCACGTACAGCGCGTGCTCGTCGACGATCCCGCCGCGTGCCGCGTTGATGATCCGTACGGTCGGCTTCACCCGGTGCAGCGCCTCGTCGCCGATCAGGCCGACCGTCTCGGGCGTCTTGGGCAGGTGGACGGTGATGAAGTCCGAGACAGCGAGCAGCTCGTCGAGCTCCACCAGCCGGATGCCGAGCTGGGCGGCGCGGGCGGGCTGCACGTACGGGTCGTACGCCACCAGGGTCATCCCGAACGCCGACAGCCGCTGCGCCACGAGCAGCCCGATCCGCCCGAGCCCGACGATCCCGGCGACCTTGTCGGTCAGCTCGATCCCGGTGAACTTCGATCGCTGCCACTTGCCGCCCTTGAGCGCCGCATTCGCCGGTGCGATGTTCCGCGCGCTGGCGAGCAGCAGCGCCACCGCCAGCTCCGCGGCCGAGACGATGTTCGAGGTCGGCGCGTTGACGACCATCACGCCGGCCTGGGTCGCCGCCTTGACGTCGACGTTGTCCAGGCCGACGCCGGCACGGGCGACGATCTTGAGGTTGCGTGCGGCGGCGAGCGCCTCCGCGTCGACCTTGGTGGCGGACCGTACGAGCAGCGCATCGACGTCACCGATCGCGGCCAGCAGCGCGGCGCGGTCGGCGCCGTCGCAGTGACGGATCTCGAAGTCGGGTCCGAGCGCGTCCACGGTGGCGGGCGAGAGCTCTTCGGCGATCAGGACGACGGGCTTGGTCACGAAGGGACCCTTCAGGTGCACGCGGGACGGAGACGGCGGATCGACCGCCGAGCAAGTCTACCGGCCTGCTTGTGAACACCTTCACGAGGTCGAGGCGGGTGACTGGTACGACTCCATCGGGATGCCGGGCGAGGAAGGTGGATCTACTGTCAGGGAGGAAGGACGACCCCGAGGGGACGCGATGACGGTACGCGGCGCAGCAGCAGGGCGACCGGTCGTCGAGGTACGGTCGATCGACTACGTGCCCCACCGCGAGCGGCGCGGAAAGGTGTGGCACCAAGCCCCCTTCTGGTTCACCGGGAACTTCGTGCTCGCCACCATGGTCACCGGGTTCATCGGGCCGGCGGCGGGCCTGGCCGTCGGTTGGTCGGTGCTGGCGGCGGTCCTCGGCGCCTCCTTCGGGACGCTGTTCATGTGCTTCCACGCCAACCAGGGCCCCACCATGGGGCTGCCCCAGATGATCCAGTCGCGCGCGCAGTTCGGCACCCGGGGCGCGATCGTGCCGTTCATCGCCGTCGTCTTCGTCTACATCGGCTTCAACGTGTTCGACGTGATCCTCGCGAGCGACGGGCTGGACACCGTGCTGCCGGCCCCGGACGTGGTCTGGTACGCCATCCTCATCGTCCTGGCAGTCGTCATCGCGATCGTCGGCTATGACCTGATGATGGTCGTGCAGCGCTGGCTCACGTACCTGCTGATCCTGGTGTTCGGGATCCTCACCGTCTACGCGGCCCTTCACCTGGACATGGGCGCCGCGATCACAGGTGGCGGCTCCTTCTCGTGGGGGATCTTCCTGGTCCAGTTCGCCGCCGCCGCCGGATACCAGATCTCGTACGCCGTGTACGTCTCGGACTACTCCCGCTACCTTCCCGAGGACACGCCCGCCCGCAAGGTCATCTGGTTCACCTACCTCGGTGCCGCCGGTTCGGCGATCTGGCTGATGTCCTTGGGCGCCATGCTCGGCTCGGCGCTGCCCGAACCCGACGCCGTCGCGGCGGTGCAGTCGGTGGGCAACGACCTGTTCGGCGGCTTCGGTACGTTCGCCGTTGTCGTCTCCGCGATCGCGCTCACGACGATCATGTCGGTGAACGCGTACGGCGCGATGCTCACCAGCGCGAGCGGCATCGACGCGTTCCGGCCGCTCAAGCCCACGGTGTGGCTGCGCGTGGCCGGCATCGTCATCATCTCGGTCATCGTGTTCGTCGTGGCACTCGCGATCCCGGCCGACTATCTCGACAGTTTCAACAACTTCGTGCTGCTGATGCTGTACTTCCTCGTACCGTGGACGGCTGTGAACCTCGTCGACTTCTACTTCGTCCGGCACGGGCACTATGCGATCACCGAGATCTTCAACCCGAACGGCATGTACCACCGGTGGTCGTGGCGTGGCCTGACCGCCTACTTCGCCGGACTAGGAGCCATGATCCCGTTCATCTCGTTGACGTTCTTCCAGGGCCCGGTGACCAAGGCGCTCAGCGGCGCCGACATCTCGTTCGCCGTCGGGCTCGTCGTCGCCGGCGGCCTGTACTTCCTGCTCACCCGCGGTCTGGACCTCAGCGCCGAACAGGTCGCCGTGGAGCGCAGCCGCACCGCACTGCGAGAGCTGGAAACCGCATGAGGGTCGCATGCGCGCAGCTTTCCCTCGTGGTCGGGACCGACACCCGGGCGCGTACCGAACGGGCGGTACGCGACGCCGCCGCTGCGGGTGCTGAGCTCGTGGTGCTGCCCGAGCTCGCGAGCAGCGGGTACGCGTTCGAGGACCGGGGCGAGGCAGCTCGGCACGCGGAGCCCCTCGACGGCCCGACGGTGGCCGCGTGGACCGCGTTGGCCGCTGACCTCGACCTGGGCATCGTGGGCGGGCTGTGCGAGCGAGGAGAAGGCGGCGATCTCTACAACTCGGCGGTCGTGATCGACGCCGACGGGGTGCGGGGTGCGTACCGCAAGGTGCACCTGTGGGACCGCGAGAAGGGGATCTTCACGCCCGGCGAGGCCGCCCCGCCTGTCGTCGAGTTCCGCGGCCACCGGATCTCGGTCATCGTCTGCTACGACCTCGAGTTCCCCGAGTGGGTACGCGGCCCGGCGCTGAGCCGGGTCCGGCTGCTGTGCGCACCGGTCGCGTGGCCGCGCTATCCGCGGCCCGAGGGGGAACGGCCCGCAGAGGTGCTGCGCGTCCAGACCGGCGCCGGCATGAACCGGATGTTCGTCGCTGCGGCCGACCGGGTGGGACGCGAGCGCAACATCGAGTGGACCGGCGGCTCGGTCATCGTCGACGCGGACGGCTGGCCGCTTGCCGGACCGCACCCCGACGGCGAGGAGCACCTGCTCGTCGCGGACTGCGACCTCGCAAGCGCCGACGACAAGGCGATCAGCGACAACAACGACGTGATGGCCGACCGGCGACCGACGCTCTACGGCGCCGTGGTCGAGGAGGTGTCGCGGTGACCACGCCGAACGGGCCCGTCGGGCCGCCCGACGCCACAACCATCCCCCGGTACGCCGGCCCCATGACCTTCGCGCGACTGCCGCGCTTGGACGAGGTCGGGCGGTGCGACATCGCCGTCCTCGGCGTGCCTTTCGACAGCGGCGTCAGCTATCGACCCGGCGCCCGCTTCGGTCCGGAGCACATCCGGGCCTCGTCCAAGCTGCTGCGGCCGTACAACCCGGCGCTGCAGGTCGAACCGTTCGCGATCCAGCAGGTCGCGGACGCCGGCGACCTCGCACCCAATCCGTTCAGCATCGACGAGGCCATCCGACACATCGAGGCGGGTGCCGAGCGCATCACCAGCGACGGCGCGCGCTTGCTCACCCTCGGCGGGGACCACACCATCGCGCTGCCGCTGCTGCGGGTGGCGGCGCGTACCCACGGCCCGGTCGCGGTGCTGCACTTCGATGCGCACCTGGACACCTGGGACACGTACTTCGGCGCGCCGTACACCCACGGCACCCCGTTCCGGCGAGCGTCCGAGGAGGGGCTGATCGACCTCGAGCGCTCGATGCACGTGGGCACCCGCGGCCCGCTGTACGCCTCCACCGACCTTGCCGACGACGCCCGGCTCGGCTTCCAGGTGCTGCCCAGCGTCGAGTTCGACGGCCTGGGCACCGCCGGCGCCATCGAGGCGATGAAGGCGCGCCTGGGCGACGCGCCCGTCTACGTGTCGGTCGACGTCGACGTGATGGATCCCGCGCATGCACCCGGCACCGGCACGCCGGAGGCAGGCGGGCTCACCTCCCGCGAGCTGCTCGCGATGCTGCGGGCGTTGGCCGACCTGCAGGTCGTGGGTGCGGACATCGTCGAGGTGGCGCCCGCGTACGACCACGCCCAGATCACCGGCATCGCCGCCGCCCACGTCGGCTACGAACTCATCTCCGCCATGGCAGCGACCCGCTCGGCGGGTTGAGGACCGGTCCCCTGCCGACGCCCGTGCGAGCGGGCCCGTCAGTCCGGCACGAGCAGCCGCGCGACCGGCGTGCCCTGCTCGGCCGCCTCCTGCGCGAGCCGCGCCGCGACCTCCACCGCGATGCCGGCGATCGCCGCGTTGCATTCCTCCACCCGCCCTCGCAGCGAGGCCAGGGCGCCCTGGACGTCCCCTGCGGCGGCGCGGCCGCCCGTGCGGTCGAGCACCGCGTCCAGCTCGAGCGAGGCGTCGCGGACGTTGTCCAGGTGCAGCGTCGCGTCGGCGACGTGCCTCATGATCATCTCGTTCCCCCCGCTCGCCACGAGGAACTGCGACCACACGCCGAGAGTCGTCGCCAGGTGGCTGCGCTCGCACACGACGGCGGCACGTAGCAGGTCCGCCGTCTGGCGCAGTTCGTCGGGGCTGGCGGTCGTCTCCGGTACGGGAAGCCGGCGCGGTACGAGCTGCCCGCGGCTGAGCTCGCTGCGTTCCTCGTCGGCCAGCTCGTGCAGGATCTCGGTGAGTGCGAGCCGGGTGACCGGCGCCCAGCGGCGCTCCGCGGAGCGCTCGAGGAACCGGTCGATGAACAGCGTGGTGAGCAGGAACGTCACCACGCCGGCCGCCAGGCCGGAGATGATCACCATCTCCTGCCAGATCGAGGTCGTCACGTCGATCCAGATGACCAGGGCGATCAACGTGCCGGCCGCGATCAGAGCGGCGACGTGGCGTGCTCTACCCGACATCGGAGCTCCTCGGCTTCAGGGGTTCCGGGCGAACCGCACCGCGTCCCAACGACGTCACTGTGCTGGTGGTCGTTTACCGGGCCCAGAACGACCGATAAACAACCCCCAGGGCAGTGACGCGGGTACTAGCGGGCGGCGGAGCCCTCGACGTAGTCGCCCTCGTCGCTCTTGACCCACGCCATGAGACCGCGCAGCGTGCGACCGGTGGCCTCGATCGGGTGCTGCGCACCCTTCTCGCGCAGCGCCGTGAACTCCGGCGCGCCGGCATCCTGGTCGTCGATGAAGCGCTGCGCGAACGTGCCGTCCTGCACCTCGGCGAGGATCTTGCGCATGTTGTCCTTGACGTGCGCGTCGATGACGCGCGGGCCCGAGACGTAGTCGCCGTACTCGGCGGTGTCGGACACCGACCAGCGCTGCTTGGCGATGCCGCCCTCGTACATCAGGTCGACGATCAGCTTGAGCTCGTGCAGGCACTCGAAGTACGCGACCTCCGGCTGGTACCCGGCCTCGGTGAGCACCTCGAACCCGTACATCACCAGCTGTGACGCCCCACCGCACAGGACCGCCTGCTCGCCGAACAGGTCGGTCTCGGTCTCCTCGGTGAACGTCGTCCTGATGCCGCCGGCGCGCAGCCCGCCGATCGCCTTGGCGTACGACTTCGCGATCTCCCATGCCTGCCCGCTCGCGTCCTGCTCCACCGCGACGAGGACCGGTACGCCCCGGCCCGCCGAGTATTCGCGGCGTACCAGGTGCCCGGGACCCTTCGGCGCGACCATGATCACATCGACGTCCGCCGGTGGCTTGATGAAGCCGAAGCGGATGTTGAACCCGTGACCGAAGACGAGCACCTTGCCGGCGGACAGGTGCGGGGCGATCGACTCGTTGTAGAGGGCGCGCTGCGCCGGGTCCGGCGCGAGCACGACGATGACGTCCGCCTCGGCGCACGCCTCGGCCGGCGTGACGACCCGTAGCCCCTCGGCCTCGGCCTTGGGGCGCGACTTCGAGCCCTCCAGCAACCCGACGCGCACGTCGACCCCGGAGTCGCGCAGGTTCAGGCTGTGGGCGTGGCCCTGGCTGCCGTACCCGAGGACGGCGACCTTCCGTCCGGAGATGATCGACAGGTCGGCGTCGTCGTCGTAGAACAGCTCGGCCACGGCGGGCTCACTCCTTGGTTCGGGTGCCTTGGTTGGGGTGCCTGGGTTGGGGTGCCTGGGTTGGCGTGCACGGCGATCCGGCCACGACGGGCGTGGCGGGACGGCGGGGTCAGGTTACGCGGTGCGTTCGACGGCGTGCAGCGAGCGGTCGGTGATCGAGCGCCCGCCCCGCCCGATCGCGACCATGCCCGACTGCACGAGTTCTTTGATGCCGAACGGTTCGAGCATGCGCAGCAGCGCGTCGAGCTTGTCGCGCGAACCGGTCGCCTCGATGGTGACCGCGTCCGGCGCGACGTCGACGACCTTGGCGCGGAACAGCTGCACCGTCTCGAGCACGTGCGAGCGCGACTCCAGGTCGGTACGCACCTTGACCAGCAGGATCTCGCGCTGCACGGAGGCGTCCGGGTCAAGCTCGACGATCTTGATGACGTTGACGAGCTTGTTGAGCTGCTTGGTGACCTGCTCGAGCGCATGGCTGGCGTCGATGCTGACGACGATGGTCATCCGCGAGATGCCGGGCAGCTCGGTGGTGCCGACGGCGAGCGACTCGATGTTGTAGCTGCGCCGGCTGAACAGCGACGCGACCCGGGCGAGCACGCCGGGCTGGTCCTCGACCAGCACCGACAGGGTGTGGCGGCTCATCGTCAGTCCTCCCGCTCCCACGACGGCGCGAGGTCACGCGCCACCTTGATGTCGTCGTTGCTCGTACCGGCCGCGACCATCGGCCACACCATCGCGTCCTTGTGCACCACGAAGTCGATGACCACCGGCGCGTCGTCGAGCGCCATCGCCTTCTCGATGGTGGCGTCGACCTGCTCCGGGCTCTCGCACCGCAGGCCGTGGCAGCCGTACGCGTCGGCGAGCTTGACGAAGTCGGGCAGCCGGTGGCTCTCCAGGTCGGTGTTGGAATAGCGCTGGTTGTAGAACAGGGTCTGCCACTGGCGGACCATGCCGAGCGAACCGTTGTTGATCACCGCAACCTTGATCTGGATGTCGTTGACCGCGCAGGTCACCAGTTCCTGGTTGGTCATCTGGAAGCAGCCGTCACCGTCCACCGCCCAGACCGTCGCGTCGGGCCGGCCGACCTTGGCGCCCATCGCCGCCGGCACCGCGTAGCCCATCGTCCCGGCGCCGCCGGAGTTGAGCCAGGTGCGCGGGTTCTCGTACGAGATGAACTGCGCGGCCCACATCTGATGCTGCCCGACGCCCGCGGCGAAGATCGTCTCCGGCCCCGCGATCCGGCCGAGGCGCTCGATGACGTACTGCGGGGACACCGACCCGTCGTCGGGCATCTCGTACCCGAGCGGGTAGGTCTGCTTCATCTTGTTCAGCAGCTTCCACCACGCCTCGTAGTCCCCGGTACGACCAGCGGCGTACTCGCCCTCGACGGCGGCGATCAGGTCGGCGATCACCTCGGCGGCATCACCCACGATCGGCACGTCCGCGATGCGGTTCTTGGAGATCTCCGCAGGGTCGATGTCGGCGTGGACCACCTTCGCACCGGGCGCGAAGGTGTTGAGCTGGCCGGTGACCCGGTCGTCGAACCGGGTCCCGATGGCGACGAGCAGGTCCGCCTTCTGCAGGGCGCCGACGGCCGTCACCGACCCGTGCATGCCGGGCATGCCCAGGTGCTGGGGGTGGCTGTCGGGGAACGCCCCGCGTGCCATCAGGGTCGTGACGACCGGCAGCCCCGTGACCTCGGCGAGCTTGCGCAGCCCGGCGGTGGCACCGGCGCGGATCACGCCGCCACCGATGTAGAGGACCGGGCGGCGTGATTCGAGGATCAGCCGGGCGGCCTCGCGTACCTGCTTGGCGTGGGGCCGGGTCACCGGGCGGTACCCGGGCAGGTTTAGCGTCCGCGGCCACCGGAAGGTCGTGTCGTGCTGCAGCGTGTCCTTGGCGACGTCCACGAGCACCGGACCGGGCCGGCCGGTCGAGGCGATGTGGAACGCCGCCGCGACCGCGTGCGGGATCTCGTCCGGGTCGGTCACCAGGAAGCTGTGTTTGGTGATCGGCATCGTGATGCCGCGGATGTCGGCCTCCTGGAAGGCGTCCGTACCGATCGCGGTGCTCGGCACCTGCCCGGTGATTGCGACGAGCGGGATCGAGTCCATGTACGCGTTGGCGATCGGCGTGACGAGGTTTGTCGCGCCCGGCCCGGAGGTGGCCATCGCGACACCGACCTTGCCGGTCACGTGCGCGTAGCCTTCAGCGGCGTGACCCGCGCCCTGCTCGTGGCGCACCAGCACGTGGCGTACCGCGGAGGAGTCCATCAGCGGGTCGTACGCGGGCAGGATCGCACCGCCCGGGATGCCGAACACGACCTCGACGCCGGCGTGCTCGAGGGAGCGTACGAGGGACTCCGCGCCGGTCATCGGCGTGGCGTCGGACGCTGCGGGGCCGCTGTGCTGCGGGTCGGTCATCTCGTCTCCGTACGGGTCGCGCTGTCGCTCCGGCACCTGGTGGCCGCTCGTCATTGTCCTGCTTTCGGCTCGGGCACAAGAAAACCCCCCGGCCACGAAGGGCTCCGAGGGGTGCGCGCGAGTCGTCGGCGAGGGCGTCAGACGGCGCGCCTGCCAAGTACGATTCGGAAGGTTGTCACAGGCCGTACCGTCTCCCCCACCGCGTACCCGTGTCAAGCCGCGCCCCGTTCCGTCTCGCGATCCGGGACACCTCACGCAACGGGGTAGTTCACCCAGGCTCCGGACCGGACGAATCCCGTTGCGCGCGCGGCTCAGCCGCAGACGGCGCCGTAGCGGGCGGAGCCGACGAGCTTGCGGTACTTGCCGAGCACGCCGCGCACGTACGCCGGCGGCTCGGGCGCGGCCCAGCCCTCCGCCCGCGCCGCCAGCTCCGCCTCGTCGACCAGCAGGTCGAGCGTGCGGGCCGCGACGTCGAGCCGGATGCGGTCCCCGTCCCGTACGAACGCGATCGGCCCGCCGTCGACGGCCTCCGGCGCGATGTGGCCGATGCAGAGCCCTGTCGTACCGCCGCTGAAGCGTCCGTCGGTGAGCAGCAGGACGTCCTTGCCGAGCCCGGCGCCCTTGATGGCGCCGGTGACGGCGAGCATCTCGCGCAT